>Ga0209385_1000021_pt1 | contig 54846 bp, 41 predicted proteins | sample NGEPerB_FD_184506 | JGI IMG/M metagenome (GOLD analysis project Ga0209385, IMG submission 184506) | Arctic peat soil microbial communities from the Barrow Environmental Observatory site, Barrow, Alaska, USA - NGEE PermafrostAB12-B... | ecosystem: Environmental > Terrestrial > Soil > Wetlands >... | reverse complement strand
TTGAGATCCGCCGCGCGGCGCGTGGACACGTCGAGGCGCGCCCTCAGCCCGGCGATGCGGCGGCGCAGCTCTGCGAGCTCCGCTTTTCGCTCGGCGACGCCCAAGGACACCGCGGGTCTCTCCGCCGGCGGCGGCGTCTCGGCGGCGGCCGGTGCCGCCTCGGGTGCGGGCTCCTCCTGCGCGCGCGTTCCGGCGGCGAAAACGAGCAGCGCGACGAGCGCGGCGAGACGCCTCAGAAGAGCGGCACCCCGTCGAGCTTTTCGGGCGGTGGGACGCCGAGCACGTGATAGATCGTGGCCGGAACGTCCGCGATTCCCGGTTGCTTGTCTTTCGGAAGCGCGCGATTCGCGAAAAGGATGCCCGGCACGACGGCGGGGTCCAGCGAGCAGTGATCTCCGGACCAGATCTGCTTGTTGTCCTCGAACATCTCCTTCGTCACGACGCCGAGGCTGCCCTGCCAGCCGATGCGCGTTCCCGCCGTGTTCGTCACGAAGAGGTCCGGGATGACGTCGGCGTCGAACGAGCCGTAGGCCTCCTCACGCGTGAAGATGCGCGACACGGCGCGCTGCCCCGTCTTCGGATCCACGAGCGTCACGAGCTTCTCCCGGATCTCGTCGCGCACGGCCTCGTACTCGGCGCCCGGCGAGACGCACCCCTGGCCCTCGCGCCCTTTCAGGTTGATGTAGATGTCGCCAAGGCCCATCGCGTAGGCTTTCGTCTTCGACCAGTCCACGTTCGGCCAGAACTCGCCCTGCCCGAAGAGCATTTCGAGGTCGGCTTTCTGCGAGCCGTCGCCGCCTTTGAGCGTCATGAAGCCGTTCTCGACGAGCCATGTGTTGTAGTTAACCGACCGACGCCACGTCGCGAACCCGTGGTCGGACAGAACGATCAGGATGTCCTCGGGCCCCAGCTTCCTCATCGCGTCGCCCACGATCGCGTCCATCTTCTCGAAAGTCCCTTCCACGGCAGGCGCCCACCGCGCGGCCTTCACGGCGTCGTACGCGGGATGCTGCGGATCGAGGAAGCGCCAGAAGCAGTGCGCGACGCGATCGGGGAACTCGTAGATCTGGACGAAAAGCCGCACGTCCCTCTCATCGAGGAAGTCGTTCATCATCTTCCGGAACGGCTCGATCGTGTGGTCCACGTCCTCGAGGAACGTCTTCTCGTCGATCGTCTCCTCGCTCATCGACCACGTGTCGATCTGCCAGCCCATCGTCTTGTAAAGGCCGTAGCGGTCCGCCAGTTTCCGCGCGAGATTGCCGGGAGCGGTGATCTTCACGGACGGCGGGAGATCCGACGGGTTGAAGTGAATGGGCGAGAGGTAGAGCTTGATCTCGGGCGAAAGCGCCGCGAGGTGGAAGCGTCCGATGCCCGTCATCTTCACGAGAGAGTTGAACGGGAACGTGAAGACGACCCACGGCGACCACTCGCCGACCTTCAAGGTCAAAGGCTGAGAACCCTTAGGCGCGACGGTCAGGCTGCCGCCGTCGGCCGCGACCGTGAGTGTCATCGGCGTCTTGATGACGGGCGGCTCCTTGAAGAGCTCGTTGTACGGCCCGAAAACCTCCGTCTCGATCGTGCCCTTGTTCGACTCGAGCCGCACGAGCTCCACCGAAAACTCGTTCTTGTTCTTCGGGGCGAAGAACGGATCCGACGTGTAGTAGCTCGGCGTCCCGACGCGCCCGCGCACGTCCGTCACGCCGAGCCCGGAGAGCAGCCGCCCGCCGTCGTAATCCACGGCGGGAAACGTCACCGGCACGTGCATGACGACGGACGAGATCCCCTTCCGCCCCGCTTCCTCCCAGAAGGGAGTCCCGCGGCGGTTGTTGATGGGCCAGGGGATTTCGGCGGGAAGCAACGCCGAGAGTCGGATTCCAAGAAAGACGGCCACCGCAGCCGCGGCACAGGCGGCGCCGAGAACTGCCGCGCCCACGCGCCTTCTAAGAAATCTTCCAATCAGCGCAACAAGCACGAAGGCAACGAGCGCGAGCACCGCCGGCACGGCGATCCGATTTCCCTTTCCGAACAGAAAAGTCTTCTTCCCCTCTTCCGCGATCGCGAATTCCGGGCGGTAGGTCTTCGGATCCCGCTTCAGGAAGTCGAAGATCATCGTGCGGCCGGGCGAAAGGCCGGTTGAAAACGTGGACCAGGACACGGGTGTCTGCGCCGGAATCGTGGGCGTCAGCGCCGTGAAACCGCCCTTCGCCGCGAGCGCCGCGAGATTCGGAAGACGGCCTTCGGCGACGGCTTTGGCGACGAGCGCGTGGTCCGCGCCGTCGAAGCCGAGGACGATGACGCGGGGAGGGACCGCCGCGGCCAGAGCCAGGGGCGTAGCGAGAAGCACGAGGACGAGTCCCGGACGGAGCCAGGACCTGAGCGTCGAGAATGGCATGTGCCATTCTATTCTCGCTCTCACATGCGCCGCAGCCGATCTCCCGCTGAAGAGGCCGGCTGCAGACGGAATCTCCTCCTCCTTCAATCCGGCGAAGGCAAAGGCGCGGGATCCCCGGCTCTCCAGCCGAAAACCGTGCGTCCCGCGACGGCGCAGAGCACGATCGCGCCCCCGAGAAGGGCCCACGCCGAGGGCTTCTCGCCGAGGCCGAGGAACGCCCAGAGCGGGTTGAACATGGGCTCGAGCATGCCGAGGAGCGACGCCTCCGCCGCCGGCACGACAGTCAGGCCGCGCACGAAGAGCACGTAGCTGATGCCCAGCTGGACGATGCCGAGAAAGAGAACGAGCAGGATCCCGCGCCCGTCGAGCGCGAGGTGGCCGCGTGCGAACGGAAACGCGAGGGCCGCCGCGAGGAAATTCCCGGCGATGACCGAGGGGATTGCGTCTCCCGCGGCGTCACGCCTGAGAAGAAGGATCACGAGACCGAAGAAGAAGCCCGCCACGACCGCCACGAGATTCCCCGTGAGAGCGCCCGGATCGAGCCTGCCGACGAAGAAGAGCGACATGCCGGCGAGCGCGACGGCCATGGCCGCGGCGTCGACGTGCCGGAAGCGCTCCTTGAGGAGGAACGGGGCGAAGGCGAGGACGTAGAGCGGACCCGTGTACTGGAGAAAGATCGCGTTGGCGGCCGTCGTCATCTTCGTCGCCGAGACGAAGCTCAGGATCATGAGCGCGTAGATGAGCGACGTCGCGATCGAGGCGTGCCGCCAGCGCGCGCGCGCCGGGCGGAAGACGACGACGAGGAAGATCGCCGACACGAGTGACCGCCAGAAGGCGACGCCGAGCGCCGGCAGCGGGACGAGCTTGATCGCGAGCCCGCCCGTGGACCAGAGGAGCGCGGCTGCGACGACGAGGAGCCGCCCCCTGAGCGGGGAAAGGGGCGCCACGGGTCCGCTCACGCACTCTTGCGTCTGACCGCCGCGATCGAGACGTCGTCCTCCGCGGCGACCCGGCCCAGAAAGAGATCGAGGTCCGCCGCCAGAGCGGACACCACCTCGTAGGGCCGTGCTCCCGGCTTCAGGAAAAGAAGGTGCTCGATGCGCGCGTCGCCGAACTCCTCGCCGTTCGCGCCGCGCGCCTCGGAAAGGCCGTCGGAATGGAAAAGCAGCATCTCGCCGGGCGCGAGAGTGGTGATCACGGGCAGGTACTTCACGTTCTTCCTGATGCCGAGGGGATAAGAGCCGGTGCCGAGTCGCGCGAGGACGCGCCCTTCCGCGTCCAGCTTGAGGACGGGCGGATGGCCCGCGACGATCGCCGTCATGCCGCCGCCCGGTTCGAGGAGCGCGTAGATGCCGGCGAAAAACGAGCGAGCGTTCCCCGTCTCGGCGAGGACGCGGTTGAGCGCGTCGATCATCGCGGCGGGGGACGGATCGACGGGAAGCTGCGTGCGAAAGACCGCGTGCGTGACCGCCATGACGAGCCCCGCGGCCATCCCGTGCCCCGAGGCATCGCCGAAGAGGACCGCGAGACGCCCATCCGGGAGCGGCTCGAAGGCGTACAGGTCCCCTCCGACCGTATTCGCGATGCGGTTGAACGCGCTGAGCTCGAACGCCCCGATCTCGGGAACGACGCGCGGCACGAGCTGCGCCTGGAGATCGCGCGCCATGACGAGCTCGTCCTTGAAGTGCAGCTTGTCGACGAGTTCCATCGCGAGGAGGAAGGCGAGCGCGAGGACTGACACCAGGAGCGCCGCGAAAGGCCAGCCCTCGGTGCCGTTCCCGAACATGAAGGCGAGGATCGTCAGGACCAGCGCGACGGCGAACACGAGCCGGCGCGGCGGCGCGAGCCGCTTCGCGAGACCGAAGACGATCGCGTTCGTCCGGCGAAGAGCCCTCTTCCAACGGCGGGGCTCCGCGGCGATCTTGTCCTCGTGGTCGGCAAGAAGGACGCGGGTCGCCCGCCGGAAGTCCACGTTCCACATGCCGCGCACGTCGGCGGCGTCGAAGGAGTGGACCGTTTCCTTCGTCAGGCTCTTCCAATTCGTCGACATGTCTTCCTGGGCCCTCTCTCGCGTCTTCTCTACGAAATCTCGGCGCGGAGGGTTCTCAGGGTTTCGGGGGCACGCCGAGCCGCGCGAAGGCCTCGTAGAAGCGCGTGAGCGAGGCCTGCGTCTCGGCGTTCGTCATCGGAGGCCCGAGTCTATCCGCATCGCCAAAGTCGGAACGACCGACGCACGCAGTGCTGAGGCGACCCCGTAGAATCCGCCCGATCGTGGAGACGTTCGATCTTTTCGTCCTCGGCACGGGTCCGGCCGGGCAGCGCGCGGCCGTTCAGGCCGCGAAGCTCGGCAAGAAGGCCGGGATTTGCGAGAAGCGCGAGGTCGTGGGCGGGGTGTGCATCAACACGGGCACGATCCCCTCGAAGACCTTCCGCGAAGCGGTGCTCTACCTCTCGGGCTTCGCCCAGCGCGGGATGTACGGCGCGTCCTACTCCGTGAAGGAGAACATCACCGCCGAGGATCTCCTCTTTCGATGCCACGCCGTCATCAAGCGCGAGATCGAGGTCATTCGGGCCCAGATGAGGAGAAACGGCGTCACGCTGATCGCCGGGGCCGCGAAGTTCACGTCGCCTCACACGCTCACGGTGACGGGACTGGCGGCCACGGTCGAGGTCGAGGCGGACAAGATCGTCATCGCGACGGGCACGCGGCCCGCGACCCCGCCCGGCGTCGCCGTGGACGGGGAGACGATCTTGGATTCCGACGGCATCCTCGGCCTCAAGCTCCTCCCGCGCACCATGATCGTCGTCGGCGGCGGCGTCATCGGCGTCGAGTACGCGTCGATGTTCGCGGCCCTCGGCGTGGACGTGACGCTCGTCGACCAGCGGCCGCGCCTCCTCGACTTCGTGGACGGAGAGATCGCCGAGGCGCTCTCGTATGCGATGCGCAACATGAACTGCACGCTGCGCCTCGGCGAGGACGTCGCCGACGTGCACGTCGAGGGCCCGCGCCGCGCCGTCGCCCTGCTCAAGAGCGGCAAGAGGATCGTCGCCGACCTCCTCCTCTATTCGATCGGCCGCATCGGGGCGACGGCCGAGCTCGATCTTCCGGCCGCCGGCCTCGCGGCCGACGATCGCGGCCGGCTCGCCGTGAACGCCGACTACCAGACGCAGCAGCCGCACATCTACGCGGCGGGCGACATCATCGGTTTCCCCGCGCTCGCGTCCACCTCGCTCGAGCAGGGCCGACTCGCGGCCTGCCACGCGTTCGGCCTCGCCTGCACGTCGATGCCGCACCTGTACCCGATCGGCATCTACTCCATTCCCGAGCTCTCGATGGTGGGCAAGACCGAAGAAGAGCTCACGAAGGACGGCGTGCCCTACGAGGTCGGGGTCGCCCACTATCGCGAGATCGCGCGCGGCGCGATCCTCGGCGACGACACCGGTATCCTGAAACTCATCGTGCACCGCGAATCGCGGCAGCTCCTCGGCGTGCACATTCTCGGCACCGCCGCGACCGAACTCGTCCACATCGGCCAGGCCTTCATGACGCTCGGAGGCGCGCTCGACGTGCTCGTCGAGACGGTCTTCAACTACCCTACGTTCGCGGAGTGCTACAAGGTCGCCGCCCTCGACGCGTACAACAAGCTGGGGCCCAAAGCGCCGTCCTGAGCCTCAACCCGCCGCAGCCGCGAAGCGGCGCACGATCTCGCCCGCCGGCTCGACCTTCTCGATCGTCGCGACGCTCTTCCCCGCCTGCCAGCAGTCGCTCGACGTCGCTCCCTTGAGCGAGGCGCCCTTGAGCCGGAACGCGGACCTCAGCGAGTAGTAGCCCCGGATCAGGTGCTTCGTCTTCCGCCCCTTGAGCATCAGGCGCGCGAGGGGCCCCGCCACCGTGCCCATGCGCTCGATGAACGGTGTCCGGATGACCGACAGCGGGACGCCCGTGATCCTTTCCGTCGCGACGATATCGTCCTCTTCCGCGTCGAGAATCGCCTTCTTGTAGTCCGCGTGAGCCGTGCACTCCGCCGTCGCGATGAAACGCGTGCCGGCCTGAACCGCTGCGTAGCCGATGCCCAGCATCGCCTTGAACTCCCGCTCGCTCCCAACGCCGCCGGCGCACACGAGCGGCGCCCCGAGTCCGGCAAGCGACGCGTACAGCTCCTCCGGACCGAGCGTGCCGAGATGGCCGCCGGCCCGGCGGTTCACGCAGATGAGGCCGTCCACGCCCTTTTCGAGAGCCTTCTCCGCCCAGCGCCGGTCGATGACGTCGTGGTAGACGACTCCCCTGACCGCGTGGACGCGCTCGACGACCCATCGCGGATCGCCGAGCGCCGTCACGAAGAATCGCACGCCTTCCTCCAGCGCCTCGTCCACCCAGCGCGACATCCGCTTGAGGTAGACCGCGGAAAGCGATTTCTCGGTCAGGACGTTCACCCCGATCGGCTTTTTGGTGAGGGCCTTGATCTCGCGCAGCCCCGCCCGGAAATCGCGCCCGTGGACGAAGACGAGGGAGAGCGGCTGGACGACGCCGAGGCCCCCGGCTTCCGAGACAGCGGCCACGAGCTCGGGGTTGCTGCACGGATACATCGCCCCGCAGATGAGCGGCACCTCGACGCCGGCGGCCTCGGTGAAAACCGTCTTCATGGCGTCCGCGGCCCCGCGAGCTGCTGATTCACCGATGGCGCCATTCCTACCCTCCCCGCGCACGGATCTTAGGGGACGCGTGATTCCTGCGGAGGACGCTTCCGGTGGCATGCTTCGTGAGAGGAAGCCCTCATGTGCCGCCCGTTTGTCCGTCCCGTCGCCCGAATCCTCCTCCTCGCCCTCGCGCCGCTCACGCTCGACGGCTGCGTGTCGATCGGCGTCTCGCGCGCCGCGCTCGAGCCCCCGCCCGGATCCTCCACGCTGCTGACGGGCGCGCTCGCCGTCTCCGTGTTCGAGAAAGCCGGCGACCGCGACGCGGGGCGCGTCGCCACGTTCCCGGTCCTGTCCGAGCTCGCGCGCGTGACCGACTCGGGCGAGGAGACCGTCGGGCGCTCGATGGCACCGGCGTGGAGCCTCTCGGACCTGCCACCCGGGAAGTATCGCCTCCGCGTAACCCGGCGTCTCACGGCAGAGGGCGACATCGAGGCCCTCGAGAACCCGGGCGACAAGACCTTCGAGGTTTCGGCGGGCGGGAAAACTACCGTGAGCGTTGTCCTGAAAAAGGTGCCCGTCTTCTGGATCGTCCTCGCGGCCCTCACGATCGTCGCCCTCGTCGTCCTCGCGATTGCTGGCGCCCGCCATCTGCCTCCTCCGCCCCCGCTGCCGCCCCTTCCACCCATCTTCGTCGTGATCCCGGTCGGCGGCCACGGTGATTCGGGCATGCCCGATCCCGGCGCCGCCGACGTTTTCCCCGCGAGGGGCTCCGTCGTGTCCGCGCGGCGCGTGACCGTCACGTTTCTTCTCACAGCGCCGCTCGCGCCGGACGGCGTGGGCGAGGACGCGGTTCTCGCGCTCGGGTCGAAGTCGGGCGAGATCGCCGGCGCGGTGTCGTATCTTCCGCGCGACGGCCTCCTGAGGTTCTCCCCGTCACGCGACTTCGCGCCGGGCGAGACGGTGACGGTCACCCTGGACCTGTCGAAGCTCCGCGGCGCGGGCGGCAGAGAGGGCAGTGGCAAGGTCTCGACGAACTTCCTCGTGCCCGTCGCCAAGGAGGAGTAGCGACGTGGCGGCAACCATGCGACTCATCTCCGTGAACGTGGGCCTTCCTAAAACCGTCACGCTCATGCGCCGCTCGGTGCACACCGCGTTCTTCAAGGAGCCCGTGCGTGGCGCGTTTCCGCTCTCCCGCCTCGGCCTTCAGGGCGACGGGCAGGCGGATCTGAAGTACCACGGCGGGCCCGGCAAGGCGGTTTACCTCTACCCATTCGAGCATTACGCGTACTGGTCGGCCGTCCTCGCGCGTACGGACCTCTTGCCCGGGGCGTTCGGCGAGAATTTCACGACGGAAGGGCTCCTCGAGACCGAAACCGGCATCGGCGACGTCCTCGCGATCGGCTCGGCGAAGCTCCGGGTGACGCGGCCGCGCACGCCGTGCGCGAAGCTGGGCCTTCGGATGGGCTCGATGACCTTCGTGAGGACGTTCGCGGCCGCGGGACGGCCGGGCTTCTACCTGAGCGTCGTCGAGGAGGGTTTCGTCGAAGCGGGAGACGCGATCACAAGGATCGCGACCGACCCGACGCGCCTCACGGTAGCCGAGGTGTTCGCCGGCGGCTGACCCCGGGCTTGACAATGACCGTCCGGTCAATATAAATATCGCCGTGGTCAGTTTCTTGACCTAATAATTCAACCTCTATGCCGACGAAAAAACAGGTGGTGGAGGAGTTTCGTTGCCGCGCGATCCGCGACGCGGCGCTGCGCGTCGTCGGGCGCAAGGGGCTCGAGAAGGCGACGGTGGACGACATCGCCCGCGAAGCGGGCGTCGCGAAGGGGACCCTCTACCTGTATTTCCGGTCCCGGGACGAGATCATCGAGAAGACGATCGGAGCGGCGGTCGACGACCTTCTCGCGCGCCTGAAGCGCGCCGCCGACGGCCCCGGGCCGGAACCGTTCGCCGAAGCGCTCGAGCGCGTCCTCGCGGCGCAGTTCGCCTACTTCGACGAGAACCGCGACTTCTTCCGCCTCTACTTCGCCTCGGGCGAGTACTCGGAGGACCGCCGTCTGCGCCAGAGCCGCCGCTACCGCCTGCACATCGACCAGCTCGTGGGGTTGATCGAGAGCGGCCGCCGCCGGGGCGAGCTGAAGAGCCTCGACCCCGAGCGGGCGGCCATCGCGATCGCCGGCGCGGCGCGCGACCTCATCCTCAGGCGCATCCACGAAAAGGAGCCGCCCCCACCCGAGTCCGACGCCCGCTTCCTGTCGGAGGTGCTGTGCTCGGGCCTCGCGGCGCGCCGGGTGGAGGGCTGATGTCCGGGCCCGTGCTCTGCGCCGTCGATCTCACCGCTCTGGCGGGCGGGACGGCGCGGTTCGCGGCGGTCTTCGCGCGGGTCACGGGCTCCCCCGTCACGCTCCTCCATGTGCGCGAGCGCGGGGAGGCGGAGCCCGCGGCGGCGGCGCGCCTCGCGGCGCTCGCGCTCATCATCGCCGGAACGGGCCTCACGGTGCACACGGAGTCCACGGAGGGCGATCCGGCCGAGGCGATCGTCCGGCGCGCCACGGCGCTGGACGCCTCCGCCATCGTCATGGGCACCCACGGGGGCCACGGCCTGGAGCGACTGATGCTCGGGTCCGTCGCCGAGAGCGTGTTGCATCGGACCGCGAGGCCCGTCGCGACGCTGCGCGGCCCGGGGCACGCGGGCGGTCCGATCCGGAAGATCCTCTGCGGCGCAGACCTCGCGGATCCCGCGCCCCTACGCTATGCGGCCGCCCTCGCGCGGCGCTCCGCGGCGGAACTCGTCGTCGTCCACGCCGTTCAGGATCTGCCGGAGGAAGGCAGGCACGGCCTCGTTCCCGCGTCCTACGGGCCCACTCTTCTCGAAGAGGCGCGCCAGAGCCTCGGCCGGGCGGTCGCCTGCCTCGACCCCTTCCCGGGGCACATTTCGACCCGCGTCGTTCCGGGCCCGGCTTCGCACGCCCTCCTGCGGTGCGCCGACGACGAATCCGCGGACCTGCTCGTGGTCGGAGTCCATCCCCACGTCCTCGGCTCGACGACTCACCCGATCGTTCGCGGCGCCAACTGTCCCGTCCTCACCGTTCCCGGCGGAGTAGAAATCGCATGACCAGACGCCTCCTCGTCCTCGTCCTTCCTCTCGCGGCCTTCGCCTGCTCGCGCGCGAAGGCCCCCGCGCCTCCTCCTCCGAAGGTCGTCGTGACGCCCGCGATCCAACGCGACGAGCCGATTCTCCGGGAGTGGATCGGCACGACGGAGGGCGACGTCAACGCGGACATCCGCCCGCACGTGGAGGGATATCTCCTGAGGCGCGTCTACAAGGAGGGGAGCTTCGTCCCGCAGGGCGAGCTCCTATTCGAGATCGATCCGCGCCAGTTCGAGGCCCAGCTCCAGCAGGCCGAGGCCAACCTCGAGCAGGCGAAGGCCGCACTCGCGAAGGCCGACCTCGACGTGGCGCGCGCCGAGCCCCTCGCCACGGAGCACGCCGTCAGCCAGCAGGAGCTCGACAACGCGCGCTCCGCCCAGCGCGGGGCGCGGGCGACGGTCGGCGCGCTCGAGGCGGCCGTCGCGCAGGCGCGGCTCAACCTGTCGTGGACCCGGGTCACCTCCCCGATTCCGGGCATCGCGGGCATCGCGCAGCAGCAGGTCGGCGACCTCGTCAACGGACAGACAGTGCTCACGACCGTGTCGAAGGTCGATCCGCTTCGCGTGCTCTATCAGCTCGGCGAGCAGGAGTACCTCGAGCTCGAGCGCGACCCCGCCATGCGGAACACGGAGCTCGAGCTCGTCCTCTCGGACGGCACCGTGTTCCCCCACAAGGGGCACGTGCTCCTCACGGGGCGCAACGTGGACGTGCGCACCGGAACGATCGCGACGATCGGCATCTTCCCGAACCCGGGCAACGTGCTCCGGCCCGGCCAGTACGCGAAGGTCCGGGCCGTCGTGAAGGTGAGGAAGGGCGCGATCCTCGTTCCCCAGCGCGCCGTCAACGAAATGCAGGGCTCGTATCAGGTCGCGGTCGTGGGAGCAGGCGACAAGGCGCAGATCCGGACGGTCAAGGCCGCCGAGCGCATCGGAAGCATGTGGGTCATCGAGAGCGGGCTTTCACCCGGCGAGCGCGTCGTCGTCGAAGGGTTCTCCCGCGTGAAGACGGGCGCGACGGTCGCGCCCGTCGATGCGGCGGCGGCCGCGACGACGGCCGCGCCTCCGCTCACCGCCAGCGCCGGGAAGTGACTCCGTGGCCCGCTTCTTCATCAACAGGCCCATCGTCGCGATCGTCATCGCGATTCTGACCGTCCTCGGCGGGCTCATCGCGATGCTGGGCCTGCCCGTCGCGCAGTTCCCCGACATCGTCCCGCCGCTCATCCAGATCCAGACTTCGTATCCCGGCGCCGACGCGCTCACGATCGAGCAGTCGGTCGCCACGCCGATCGAGCAGCAGATGAACGGCGTCGAGGACATGCTCTACCTCCAGTCGGTGAACGCGAACGACGGCACGATCACCGTCCGTGTCACGTTCGACGTCGGCACCGATCGCAACGCCGACCAGGTCAACGCCCAGAACCGCGTGGCGCAGGCCCTGCCGAGCCTCCCGGTCGAGGTGAACCAGTTCGGCCTCACGTACCGGAAGACACAGGGCACTCCGCTCGTCCTCATCTCGCTCTATTCGCCGAAGGGGACGTACGACGGCCTGTTTCTCGGGAATTACGCGCTCATCAACGTCAACGACGCGCTCTACCGGGTCAACGGCGTCGGGCAAGTCCTCAACTTCGGCGCGTCCGAGTACGCGATGCGCATCTGGGTCCATCCCGACCAGCTCGCGAAGCTCGCCCTCACGGTCGGCGACCTCACCCGCGCCGTCCAGCAGCAGAGCACGGTGAATCCCGCGGGTCAGACGGGCGCCGAGCCGGCGCCGAAGGGACAGGAGTTCACGTACACGGTCCGCTCGCAGGGAAGGCTCCTGACGCCGGAGCAGTTCGCGAAGATCGTCGTGCGCCTCAATCCGGACGGCTCGACCGTGCGCCTCGGCGACGTCGCTCGGATCGAGCTCGGCGCCCTTTCGTACAAGCAGATCGGGCGCATGAACGGGAAGGCGGCCTCGATCATCGCCATCTATCAGGCGCCGGGTTCGAACGCGCTCGCCGTCTCCGAGGCCGTCCGCAAGGCGATGGAGGAGCTCAAGGGGCGCTTCCCCGAGGACATCGACTACGCCGTCTCCGTCGACACGACGGCGCCGGTCACGGAAGGAATCCGCGAGATCGTGATCACGCTCTGTGAGGCGATGCTCCTCGTCCTCCTCGTCGTCTTCCTGTTCCTCCAGAACTGGCGGGCGACTCTCATTCCGCTCATCGCCGTGCCCGTGTCGCTCGTCGGCACGTTCGCCGTCTTTCCGCTCCTCGGGTTCTCGATCAACACGCTCTCGCTCTTCGGGCTCGTCCTCGCGATCGGGCTCGTCGTCGACGACGCGATCATCGTCGTCGAGGCCGTCGAGCATCACATCGAGGAAGGGATGACGCCGCGCGAGGCGACGCTCCAGGCGATGCGCGAGGTGTCGGGCCCCGTCGTCGCGATCGCGCTCATCCTGTCGTCCGTCTTCCTGCCCGTCGCGTTCCTCGGCGGCATCCAGGGAAGGCTGAACAAGCAGTTCGCGGTCACGATCGCGATCTCCGTCCTGATCTCGGCGTTCAACGCGCTCAGCCTCTCACCGGCGCTCTCGGCGCTGCTCCTGCGACCGCGCACGGAGAGCACGGGCCTTCTCGCGCGCCTTTTCGGAGGCTTCAACCGCGCGTTCGTGCGCGCGACGAAGGGCTACATCTCGACGTCCGGCCTCCTCATCCGCCGGTCCGTCATCGCCCTCGTGATCCTCGGCGCCTTTGCCATTCTCGCGGGTGGCCTCGGGAAGAAGATCCCGGGCAGCTTCGTTCCCGACGAGGATCAGGGTTACTTCTACGTGAACGTGCAGCTCCCCGACGCAGCCTCCCTGCAGCGGACCGACGACGTCTGCCGAAAGATCGAGAAAATCCTCGCCGAGACGAAGGGCGTGAAGTACTACAACACGGTCGCGGGCTTCAGCCTCCTCTCGTACGTGTCGTCGACGTACAACGGCTTCTTCTTCGTGTCGCTCGAGCCGTGGCACGAGCGCGACAAGCACGGCCTCGACGCGAAGACTCTGATCGACCGCCTGAACAAGCGCTTCCGCTCCGAGATCACCGAAGGCGGCGTCTTCAGCTTCATGCCGCCGGCGATCCCCGGCCTGGGCGCGGCCGGAGGCTTCTCGCTCTGGCTGGAGGACCGCACGGGCGGCTCGGTGGACTTCCTGAACGAGAACCTCCAGAAGTTCCTCGAGGCGGCGCGGAAGAGGCCCGAGATCGCGAACGTGAACAGCACATTCCGCGCCGCCGTGCCGCAGGTCTTCGTCGACGTCGACCGGGACAAGGCGCTCAAGCAGGGCGTCCCCGTCGCCGACGTGTACCAGAGCCTCCAGACGTTCCTCGGCGGGACGTACATCAACCAGTTCAACCGCTTCGGCCGCCAGTGGCGCGTCTTCATGCAGGCGGACGCCGCGGACCGGCTCAAGCCCGAGGACATCGCCGGCTTCTTCGTGCGGAACGCGCAGGGACAGATGGTGCCGCTCTCGGCGCTGACGACGATCCGCCAGACGGCCGGGCCCGAATACACGCAGCGGTTCAACCTCTACCGCGCGGCGCAGGTCACGGGCAGCGCGGCCGCGGGCTACAGCTCGGGCCAGGCGATGGCGGCGCTCGAGCAGGTCGCCGTCCAGAGCCTCCCGCGCGAGATCGGGTACGACTGGTCGGACCTCTCCTACCAGGAGGAGAAGGCGTCGGGCACGACCGGGCGGATCTTCGGACTCTCGCTCGTCTTCGTCTTCCTGATCCTCGCGGCTCTCTACGAAAGCTGGTCGCTGCCGCTCAGCGTCCTCCTCTCCGTTCCCGTCGCCGTCTTCGGGGGGTTCCTCGGGCTCCTTCTCCGCCACTACGATTTCGACGTCTACGGGCAGATCGGCCTCATCGTCCTCATCGGCCTCGCGGCCAAGAACGCGATCCTGATCGTGGAGTTCGCGAAGGCCGAGCTGGAGAAGGGCAACGACCTCGTCGAGGCTGCGCTCAAGGGCGCACAGCTCCGCCTGAGGCCCATCCTCATGACGTCGTTCGCGTTCATCCTCGGCTGCGTGCCGCTCTGGATCGCCCAGGGCGCGGGCGCCGCGGCGCGAAGAATCCTCGGCACCGTCGTCGTCTCGGGGATGCTCGCCGCGACCTGCCTCGCGATCTTCCTGATCCCGGTTCTCTTCGTGGTCGTCGAGCGAAAGCTGGGGGGCGCGCGCGGGAAGAGCGAGGGGGAACGGAACGGCCGGGCGGCTCCCGAAGGCGCCTCCCCAGTCGGCGCCTCGGAGGCTCACCCGTGAAACGCCCGACTCCCGCCCTCACGCTCACGCTCGTGGCGGCGGTCGCGCTCGGCGGCTGCGCCGTGGGCCCGGACTACAAACGCCCCGCCCTTCCCGCGCCGGACAACTTCTACGGGATGTCCGGTCCTGCCTCGGAAGCGTCACTCGCGGACACGAAATGGTGGGACCTCTTCGCCGACCCGGCCCTCCGCTCGCTGATCGAGGAGGCGCTCCGAAACGGTTACGACGTCCGCCTCGCCGCCGCGAGGGTCGAGGAGTCCCGCGCCCGTTATGGGATCGCGGGCTCGCTCTATTACCCGGACCTCGGCTATTCGGCAGGGCTGAGCCGCGTCCACACATCGGCTTATTCCCTTCCAGGCAACGTGACCGGAAATCAGGTCACCGCGAACGCTCTCGTCTCCTGGGAGCTCGACGTCTGGGGACGCGTGCGGCGCCTCAACGAGGCTGCCCGGGCTCAGTATCTGGCAACCGAAGAAGGCCGGAGAGCAGTCGTTCTCTCGCTCGTCGCGGACGTCGCGTCCGCGTACTTCGACCTCAGGGACCTGGACGCCGAGCTCGAGATCTCGCGGCGCACGCGCGCGACGTTCCAGGACACATACGACCTCTTCAGCCGCCGGCTCGCGGGCGGCGCTGCCTCGGCCCTCGAAACGGCGCGCGCCGAGGCTCTCCTCGCGAACGCGTCGGCCCAGATTCCCGCCCTCGAACAGCGCATCGTGGCGCGTGAGAACCAGATCACGCTACTCCTCGGGCGTTCACCCGGGCCCATTCCGCGCGGCGGATCGCTTACCGAGCAGGCGCTGCCACCAGCGGTCCCCGCGGGGCTGCCCTCGGCGCTCCTCCTCCGGCGGCCGGACGTGCGGGCCGCCGAGCAGAGTCTCGTCGCCGCGAATGCGAACGTCGGCGTGGCGCGCGCGGCGTTCTATCCCACGCTGAGCATCACCGGACTTTTCGGCGGACTCAGCACGGGCCTCCAGGATCTCTTCGCGGCCGGCCGCACCTGGTCCATCGGGGCGGGCCTCCTCGGCCCGCTCTTCGCGGGAGGCAGCCTCCGGGCGCAGGAGCGCATCGCGCGAGCGCAGTTCGACCAGGCCCGCGTGGCGTACGAGCAGGCGGTCACGCGTGCGCTCGGAGAAGTTTCGAGCGATCTCGTCGCGATCGAGAAGCTCGCCGTGGAGGAGACGGAGCGCGAACGTTCCGTCCACGCGACGCGCGAGGCCGTCCGCCTCGCCACGCTGCGGTACGAGTCGGGCCTTTCGGCGTACTTCGAGGTCCTGGACGCGCTTCAGTTGCTCCTGCCCGCCGAGACCGCCCTCGTTCAGACGCGCCGCGACCGGCTCACGGCGTTCGTCTCGTTCTATCGCGCGCTCGGCGGCGGATGGAGCGACGTCCCACCTCCGCCCCCACCGGCGTCACCGGCGCACCTGTAAACTGCCCAGCGCACATGGCCCGCTGGGAGCGCAAGGAGATCGTCCTCCGCACGAGTGCCGTCGGCCAGGCGATGACCGCCCCGGTCTTCTGGTGCCACGGCCGCAATCCGCGGCCTCTCGCGTACATCCAGGCGAACGTGCATGGAGCCGAGCTGCAGGGAAACGCGGCGATCCTCGCGCTCTTCGACCTCCTCGAGAAAGAGCCCCCGCGCGGAAGCCTCATCCTCGTCCCCCGCGTGAACCCGGTCGCGGCGAACCAGCAGGTCGGCGACTACGTGTCGGGCGTTTTCGACCTCGCGAGCGGCGTCAACTTCAACCGCGGCTACATCAACCTGACGGGGCCCTCGCGCGGAAGCTCCGCGTGCTACGTGGACGTGGACGCCTTTGCCGCCGTCCACCGCGATGCGACGCTCGCCGAGATCCGGGACGGCTTCCACGAAGCCCTCAAGGCCGCGCTCTCGGCCGTGCGCGACTCCGTCGGCCCGTGGGGCATGGAGGCCCGCCTCGAGTTCGCCCTCGCGATTCAGGAGCTCGCGATCGAGGCCGACGTCGTTCTCGACCTCCACACGGGCGACCGCGCCCCGCGCTACGTCTACGCACCCGAGGGCGCGACCGCGGCGACGCGCGCCTTCGGGATTCCGTTCGTCCTCGAGGTGCCGCCCCGCTTCGCCGGCGCGCTGGACGAGGCGTCGTTCGTCCCGTGGAACGACCTCGCGGAAGCCTTTCGCCGCTTGAATCGCACGGACGTCAGGCGGTTCGTGGACGGATTCACGATCGAGCTGGGCTCCATGAACGCGTTCTCGATGGCCCAGGGCGTCGAGGATGCCAAGCGCATCGCCTCGGCCCTGCGCTACTACGGCGTCCTCGACGGCGAGCCCGACGAGCCCGCGTACCGCATCGTGGCGTGCTCGGTGGGCGACTATAAATCCATCTATGCGCCAGCCTCGGGGCTCGTGGACGCGACGCTCTCGCCCGGCACGCCCGTGAGAAAAGGCGATCTCCTCGCCCGCATGGTCGACCCGTCGCGCTGCTCGATCCCGCCGCGCGCGCAGGACGCCGTCGTGGAGGTCCGCGCGCCGGACGACGGCGTCGTTCTCCTGTTCCACGCGTTCTCCTCGATCCCGAAGGGCGCGCGGCTCCTCTCGATGATGACGAACACGCGTACGCTCTGAGCGCACCTCACCTGAGATAGCCGAGCGACCTCAGGTTCTCGACGTACGCTTTCGGATCCACCGTGGGCTCCGTGCTCGCGCGGTGGCGCCCCCACGATGCCACCGTCTCGTTGCTCGCCGCGCCCGACGCGAGGAGATCGCCGCGCACGCGTCCCGCGATCTCGCGTGATGCGGGAACACCCAGAACCGAGAGGACCGTGGGCGCGAGATCCGCCGGCGCGAACGTCGACTCCGCGCCTCTCCTCGCGAGCGGCCCCGCGAAAAGCACGACGCCGCCGCTCTCGTGCCGTCCCGCGTCGAGGACGAGGACGAGAAGATCGGGCGCCGGCGCGAGGCCCGGGTCGAGCAGGAATGCGCGCAGGTTCGCCGTCTCCTCGGCCAGGGCCGCCGCGAGCGCGACGCGGTCCGCGGTTCCGCGCTCGGGGTCCAGCAGTCCGGACGACAGAATGTCGGGCCCAGGGAGGTAGAGAAGCGCGAGGCGCGGGCTGTCCCGGCGCCAGGCATCGCGAAAGGCGGCGAGCGCGAAGGCATCGAGGCCGCGCGCGTCCGCCACGAGACGCTCGAATGTGCCTGGCTCGGGCGCGACGCGCGGCGCGAGGCGCGCGGCGCGCTCGGTGGCGTCGGCGGGCCAGCCTTCGCCCGCGAGCGACCCGCCCGCGCGCGCGGCGAAGAAAAGGTGATTTCCGAGGATCGTTCCTCCGCCTTCTTCGGCCGGGTAGGTCGTCCACCAGTTCACCGTGAGAGACGGAATCCCTCCGCGGCTCGCGACCTCCCACAGCGAAGGCACGCGCCTCGCGCCGGCCGTGACGGACTCGCGCCGCGCCAGCTGCAGAGCCGGCAGCACATCCTTCAGGTACCAGCCGGCGCCGGCGAGAGGGCGTACGGGCGACCTCACGCCCAAAACGCGCACGAGGTCGAGGGAGCCGATCCCGTGGCGCTTCACGCTTTCGCCGGTCGCGACCGTCGTCCAGAAGGCGGCCGGGTCGCGCGCCTCCTTCGTGTAGCGCGCGCGCGCCGCCCCTTTCCCCGGGAGACCTTCGGTCCAGCCGTCGACGCCCACCACGACGACGCGCCGCGCATTCGCCGCCACGACGAGAGGAGAGTCCCCGACCGCCGGAACGCGGAAGAAGAGCGCGGAGATGCCGACGAGGACGAGCGTTCCTCCCGCGAGGGCCCACGCCACGAACGTGCGGCGCGGCCGCGTCACGAAGAGCCGGCCGGAGGCCGCGAGCACCGTGAAGGCGAGACCCCGCGCCACGCGCACGGCGATGAGCACCGCGAACGCGACGGCGAGGAGGACCGCCGCGGCGGCCGGCAGGCCCGCGCTCTCGAGCGCAGGACGCGCCGCAAGGACGCTTGCGACGCCGACGAGAACGCCGAACGCCACCGCGATCTCCATGGAGCCCTCTTCCGCGTCGCCGTGAGCGCGGGCCCTCACGAGCGCGAGCAGGACGAGCGCGAGGACGACGAGCGAGGCGACGGCCGCCGCGCCCGCGAAGAGCCAGAGAAAGAGCACCGCCGCGTCCCGGAGCGGCAGCGCCGAGGACACGGTGACGAGAACCGTCTGCGCGAAGGCGACGGCGGCGGCGAGAAACGCGGCCCCTGTCGCCGCGCCGAGGAGGAACGCCCGGGTCCGGGTGCGCGCCGCGAGCGCGCCCTTGAGAACGGCACCCTCGACGCCCCGGTCCAGATAGCCCCGCTCGCGCAGGCGCGCGCGAGCGGCGTCGAGCGAAAGCTCGACGCCAGAAGAGGATTTTTTTGCTCCCTCTCGCAGGGGATCGTCTCGCTTATCCATGCAACACAGACGTTACCGCACCGGTGGATTTTGCTTAGAAGGGGTGAGTGGGGCCGCAGCGGATCAGTTCTTCCGGTCCCTCAGCAGAAGGGCGAACTCCCTCAGCAGAATCCCCTTCTTCCCGAACGTCCCGATGGACTCGACGGCATGGCCCGTCAGCTCGGCGACGAGGGAGCGGGCGCCGTCCACGCCCACGTGCCGCACGAAGGCGGGTGCGGGCGCGCGGCGCGCGCTCTTGCCGGACTCTCGGGCCGGGACCTGCTCGAGGAGGTCGTCCACGATCTGGAACGCGAGGCCGACGTTGCGCGCGTACGAGCGCACGGCCGCGAGCTCTTTCTCCCGCGCGCCGCCGAGCACGGCGCCGAACTCGGCCGACGCGACGAAGAGCGCGCCCGTCTTGCGCGCGTGGATCGTCTCGAGACGGTCGAACGTGGCGGAGGCCGCGTCGGTCGCGAGGTCGAGCGCCTGGCCCGACGCGAGCCCCGCGAGGCCTGAAGCGTCCGCGAGGCGCGAGACGAGGTCGAGCGCGGCCGAGGCCGGGAAGCCGCCCCGCCGCGCGTGAAGGCCAGCCTCGGCGATGAGGCCGAACGCGCGCGCGAGCAGGGTCACCGCCGCGAGAATGGCGTTCGCCTCGCCGTGGGCCACGTGCAACGCGGGTTTTCCGCGCCGGAGCGTGGCGTCGTCCATCGAAGGCAGGTCGTCGAGGACCAGAGAGGCCGCGTGCACCATTTCGATCGCGCAGCCCACGTCGACGAGGCGCGGGCGAGGTACGCCGAACAGCCCGCCCGCGAGGACGACGAGCACCGGTCTCACGCGCTTCCCCGGCGAGAGAAGCGCTTCGCGCGCGGCGGATGGAAGCGGATCGCCCGGATCCTTCGACGGCGTGTCCGCCGCGAGGAGGGCCGGAAGGCGCGCGTCCACCGCGGCGCGCACCTCGCCGAGAAGGTGCGAAAGAGCGGAGGACACAGGAGGCGCGGCCACGTCTCTCATTCGGACGGAGGACCAAACGCCACGCCTCCCAGGACCCATCAGAAGCTCGCGAGCGCGTCCTTCTCGTTCGTGAAGACGTCGAACACGGTGATGAGCTGCGTCACCGTGAGGACGTCGCTGATCTTGGGCGGAAGGTTCACGAGCTTCAGCTTCGCCCCCTTGTGCGTGGCCGTCGTGTAGCAGCCCACGAGCTCTCCGATGCCCGAGGAGTCGATCGTCGTGACGTCCTTCATGTCGACGAGAAGCTTGGTCGCACCGCCTGTTATGGCGGTATGGATCGCTTCTCGCATCTGCAGGTCGCCCGAGCCGATCGTGATCTTGCCGTGCAGCTCGACGATCTTGACGTCGCCGACGTCGCGCATGGTTACCGTGGTCTTCATCGCGTTTGCGCTCCCTTCTTCTGATCGAAATCGAAGTGCTTTCTCATCGTGAGAATCGTGCCGCCGCGCTCGCCGCGCGAGAACGTCACGTCGTCCATGAACGTCTTCATGTAAAAGATGCCGCGTCCCGACGTCTTCATCTGGTTTTCGGGCGCGAGCGGGTCCGCGACGGTGGTCGCTTCGAACCCCTCGCCCTCGTCGCCGACGACGATCTCGAGGCTGGTCGCGGAGCCCCCCAGGGAAAGCATCACGCGGCGGGAAGGATCCTGGCGGTTGCCGTGCTTGATCGCATTCGCGAGCGCCTCGCGCAGCGCGACCCCGATCCAGTGCTCGGCGTCGTTCTCGATCCCGCGCAGCCGGCACACGTACTCGAGGACCGCCTGGCCGAGCTCGAGGTTCTCGTACCGGCTGGAGAGCCAGAGGACGATGGGCCCCGGCGAAGCGGGGGACGATTCAGTCATAGCGGATGAACGAGGAGACGCGCTGCTAAGCTCGCCGCCTCGATGTTTCCCTCCACACTCATCCAGAAACGCGTACGCATGATACGCGAGCGCGGCGCGGGCCGTCCATCGATCCGGTCGCGCGGCCGGGGACTTCTCGCGGCGGTCCTCGCGGCGATCGTAGCGACCGCGGCCGCCGCGCCCGACCCGGCCGGGCGCCCCATCGCCGAGCGCCTTCCGGAGGCGGTGGCCGGCGCCCAGAAGGTCGTCGAGAAAGTCCGGGGCGTGCCCTTCCCGGGAAAAGTGGCGTCGGCGATCCTGCACGAGAAAGACCTTCGGCGGGTTCTCGGCCAGAAGCTCGTCGAGGACCTGCCCGCGCCTTTCCCCCGCTACGCGGCCTCCCTCGCGGCCGTCGGCTTCTTCGACCCCGAACCTCTCCTCGAGCAGAAGCTCACGACGCTCTACGCCCGCCAGGTCGCCGGCTTCTACGATCCCGCCGAGAAGAAGTTCTTCATCGTGCCCGAGCGCGTGGCCGAGACGGCGGCGGGAGCCCCCGAGCTGGGCCTCTCGGCGGAAACCCTGCTCGAAGACACTCTTCTGGCTCACGAGCTGACGCACGCGCTGCAGGACCGCCGCCTCGACCTCGTCCCGCGGCTCAAGGCGCTGCGTGATTCCTCCGATGGACTGCTCGCGCTCGAGGCCTTCCTCGAAGGCGAGGCCACCGTCGTGATGATGGACGCGCTCCTCACGCAATTGCCCGACGAGGCGAAGGAGCTTGTGGGCGCCGAGACCCTCACGACGATGATGTCCGGCCTCGCCGCGGGCGCCACGATCGAGGGCGGCGAGGGCGTGCCGCCCTTCTTCGTCAAGGAGATGCTCTTCCCGTACGTCGGGGGGACGGCGTGGATCCAGGCGAAAAAGAAGATCGGCGGATGGCCCGCCGTGGACGCCGCGTACGCCAGGCCTCCCCGCACGACCTCCGAGATCCTCCACCCCAACCGGGCCGGCACCGCGCGCGTCGTCCTCGACCCCGGTGACCGCCCGTCGGCGGCGAGCGTCCCGCCCGGGATGCGTCTTCTTTACGAGGATACGTTCGGAGAGTGGATGCTCGGAGAGCTCCTGGAGCGCGCCGGAGCCGCGAACGCCGCCGCGCTCGCCGCCGAGTGGCAGGACGACCGCGTCGTCTTTTTCGAGCCGAAGGAGTCGCTGGGCGCGGGGCCTCTCCCGGTCGGGTTCGTCTGGCGCATGCGCCTGACGTCGCCGGCCGCCGCAAAGCGCATCGCGGCGGCTCTCGAGCGACTTTACGAGCGGCCGGATGGCCGGGAAGCCGCCAACGTGACCGCCATGGCCGACCGCGTGGAGGTCGTGCGCGGCCGCATGACCGCGACTCCTGGCCCGGACCGGACTCTCAGTTTCCAGCCAGCAGCTTCAGCGCCGCCGGAAGGAAGATGAAAAGCTGAATGGCGTCGAACGTGCCGTGCGCGAGGATGGACGTGACGGCGTTCCCGGTCTTCGCGAAGGCCACGGCGAGGACGGTCGTGATCGCGAGCAGCCCCACGAAGAAGAACGGCTCCCCATAGCCGGCGTGCGCGAGGAGGAAGAAGATCGAGGCGGGGACCGCCCCCAGGCGGCGCTGGAGAAACGACCGGAAGTGGAACTCCTCAAGCGTCATCGCCATCAGGACGAGAAGGCCGCGCTGCTCCGCCGGGCGCGAGGCCAGCCAGCTCACGAGCGGCGGCACCGCGCGGTGCGGGTCGTAATCGAAGACCCGGAACAGAAGTGCCGCGCCGATTCCCACGACGATCGTGAGCGTCCAGCCGACGAGGCCGAGAGCGACGCCCGCGCCGGCCTCGGCGAGCGGACGTTTCGTGTCGAGCCCGAGGAAGGAGGCCGGGGACGGCCTCCCGCTGAGAAGCCACCACGCAAGGAGGAAAAACGCGAGGAGCGCCTGCACGGCGAACACCTGCGAGAACCGCAGGGACGAGACGTCGGGCGCTCGCCCTCCCGCGGCGGCGGGCAGGAGCGTGGTGGCGACGAGGACGAGGGCGAGGAGCAGGAGCGCGAGACGCCTTCTCCACGGAGACGAAAAGAGGTCGTGCCGGAAGGCACCCCTGCGGTCGGCCACGAAGACGATGGCGAAGACGAGCGGCAGTCCGGCGCCGAAAAGGAGAGATCTGTCGAGCGAGGTCACGCGTGGGAGCCCGGAGGGCGAGGAGACTCTAGCAGACGTCCTCGCGGGCGCCGCGCGCGCCGGGGCGCGTCACGACCGGGCGGGCGGCGGGGCGCCCGAGAAGGAAGCCCTGGCCCCACGGGACGCCGAGGCCGCGGAGGCTTTCCAGCTCGCCCTGCGTCTCGATGCCCTCGGCGATCAGCTCGGCGTCGATGCGCTCGCCGAGCGTCGCGAGCGAACCCACTATCTCGCGCTTGATCCGGTCCTCGTCGAGGCCCGCGACGAGCGTGTGGGCCACTTTCACGTACTCCGGTCGGAGCTGCGCGATGGACTCGAGGCCCGAGTAGCCCGAGCCCGCGTCGTCGATCGCGAATCCGAAGCCGGCCGCCCGCAGCCGCCCGACGACCTCGCGAAACGCCGGGTAATTGAAGACGACCTCCTTCTCCGAGAGCTCGAGAACGATGTCCCCGTGCACGCGGCCCATCTCGGCGAGATTGCGGTCGTCGAGGAACACCGAGTGCGTGAGAAGCCGCGCCGAAGCGTTCACGAACAGGCGCTTTTTGCGCGCGGCCTTGGGGAGCGACGAGAAGACCGTCTCGACGCACAGGCTCTCGAGCTCGAGGAGGAGGTCTCCCTCGCGCGCCACGGCGAACAGCTCGTCCGGCATCTCGAGCTCGTGGCCCGCCGGCCCGCGGATGAGCGCCTCGTAGCCGAGGACCTCGCCCGAGGTCACGCCGACGATGGGCTGGAAAACCGCGCGCAGCCTCTTCGCGGAAAGAAGGGCCTTCAGCCTCTCGACGAACGACTTCTTCTCACCGCTCTCGCGGGCGTCGGCGAGCCGCGCCGCCTCGGCGAGCGCGCGCATGACCTGCCGCGACGGCCGCACACGCGGATCGTCAGGAACCACGAGCGCGGTCGCGTGAATGTGCATGAGGTCGACGGCGGAGCGCCCGAGCGCCTGCTTCAGGCGGCGCCCGACGCCCTGGCGCAGGCGCGCGGCCTCCGCCTCCAGCGTGACGCCGTGCCGCCCGGGAGCGCGCCGCGCGACGTCGAAAAGAAGGAAGACTCCGTCGGAGCCGTTGAAGGACATCGCGAGGAGGCCCGGGGCGAGAGGCGAAGCCGTGATGTCCTCGCGAAGGCTCGCGGCCGTCACGCGCAGGATCCGGTCGTAGAGCTCCCATCCGTAAAGGCTCTCGACGCCCGCGAAGCGCCCGAGCTGAATGTAGACGACTCCGAGGTTCGCGACGCGCTCTCCCTTGAGATCGGCGAAGGGGTGCAGGGTCAGACCCGTGACGGCGTCATGGAGCAGCGACTCGAGACGCAGCCTCTCGATCTCGGGCACGTCGACCGGCGATCGCTCGCTCACGAGCTTCAGGGAATCTGTGCGCGGACCTTTCGTCATGATTCTCCTCTTCCCGGCCCGGATGCCATCAGGGCACGCACGCGCGCCCGCAGCTCCTCGGCCCGAAACGGCTTCGTCAAGTGGTCGGTTCCGCCGACCTGCATCGCGGTGATCCGGTCGCGCACGTCGCCGCGCCCCGTCAGGAAGAGGACGGGCAGATCGCGGGTGTTCGGCTGGCGGCGCACGATCTCGCACAGCTCCCAGCCGGTCAGGCCGGGCATACTGACGTCGAGGACCAAAAGCGCCGGCGGGTTTTTGAGGACGGCCCGGAGCGCAGCCGCGCCGTCGCTCGCCCCGTCCACCTCGAAGCCGTCGAGCGACAGGACCGCGGCCACCGCCTCGACCATCGCCGGGTCGTCGTCCACGACGAAGATGCGCCCGCTCACGCGCCGGCCTCGCGGGAGACGGGAAACATGATCGTGACCTCGAGTCCGTGGCCGGGCTCGGAAAGGAGCGAGATCTTCCCCCCGTTCTTTTCGAGCAGGTCCTTCGTGACGCCGAGGCCGATTCCCCGCCCCGGCACGCCGGACGCCGACGCGGACGGGCTCCGCCAGGCGAACGTGAACGCGTGCTTCTGCTCCTCCGGCGTCATCCCGGCACCCGTGTCGCTGATCACGACGAACGCGTGCTGCGCGACGACGCTCGCCCTCACGCGCACCTGCCCGCCCGCCGGTGTGTACTTGACCGCGTTGTCGAGCACGTTGCGGAACGCGCGCTGGAGCGCGACGGGATCCGCGGCGACCGGAATCTCCGCGCCTTCGGCGACGAACTCGAGGCGCACCCTTTCGCCGTGGGCAAGACGGTACGACTCGACGAGCGTCGAAAGAACGCGCACGAGATCGGAGCGAGGGCTGGGCGGAGTGGCGGGCGCGACGGGTGAGGACACGGACGGCGCGGATGCCGGCGCGCGCGGCGGCATGCCCGCGAGGGACTCCATGAGCGTCATCTCGCGTGCGAGGCCCGCGAGGTGCGCTTCCGAAGGCAGCTCGCCGCGGCGTGCCGCCTCGGCCACGAGGTCGCCGTACACGCGAAGGACGGTGAGCGGCGATTTCAGATCGTGAAGAATCTCGCTCCGCGTATCGCCCACCGCCGCAGGGCTCGCGGGCGCGCTCTCCACGGCCAGCTGGACGTGCGCAGGCGCATCCTCCGTGCCGGAATTCCGCCCGGGCGCCGTCCAACGGAGAACGAGCTCGACTCCGAAGGCCGCCGCGGCTGGCCACAGAAAACGCAGTGCGTTTGACCGCGCGGCGGCGGCCGTGGGCGCCGGAAACAGGAGGACGAGGAAAGCCAGGCCCGCGTACGTGCCCACGAGGAGGAAGCGCCCGCCCTCACGCGAGAGCGCCGCTTCGGCCGCAACGTAAACGACGAGGAGCGGAAAGAGGTCGCTCGAGGGGCCGCCCGTCTTCCCGAGCGCGACGAGCGCGAGGGCAAGCGGCACGAGAAGGCGCAGCGGCGCCGCGAACGGGCCCAGAAGCCGCGTTCCGAGAGAGGTCGCGAGGAGCCCGCCGAGGGCGAGCGCGGAGGCCGCGAGAGTCGCGACGGCCGGCACGTCGGCGGGCGCGACGGCTCCCGACGCGAGCAGGACGAGGAGGGACAGGGACAGGAGGGCGGGCCCGAAAAGGCCCGCCCCCGCGGCAGCGCTCAGCGGCGGGCGCCCGTCCAGATCGACCTCGGGAGACGCCCGCACGCCGAACGCTCAATGCACATAGGCGCAGCCGACCCGCTGGCGGCCGTCCGAAAGGGGGACCGTGTTCACCTTCCGCATCGCCACACGATGCGGTTCACCGCTGTACCGCTGCAGGATCTCGCCCTCGAGCCGGTCGGGCGACTTTTCCCGGGACGTGACGAAGGCGAGCCCGCCATAAGAGATGTCGTGCACTTCCGCGAGCGCGCCACGGCGCGCGCCGCGGCCGCCCATCTTCAGCGTCAGGCCCGGCACGCAAAAGCGCGGAAAGCGCCGCGTCCTCTCGAACGGCTTCGCGTTCTGGCGCTTCGAGGCGTAGAGGCGAATGTCGCTGATCTTGAGGAGGAAGTCGAGCAGGCGGCCATCCGTCGGGAACGTCGCGAGCCCGTAGTTGAGCCCCACCTTGAGGCCGACGCGAAGCGGAAGCCGGATGCCCGCCACCTTGTGCCGGATGCGCTCGGCGACGGCGAGACTGTTCACGACGTCGCTGTTCGGGAGCACGGTCACGAACTCGTCGCCACCGTACCGGCAGCCCGCATCCACGACGCGCAGCGACTCGCGGATGACCTGCGCCGTGCGCACCAGAACTCCGTCACCCACCGGGTGGCCGAGACGGTCGTTGATGGACTTGAAGCCCGCGAGATCCATCATGAGGACCGAGACGACGCCGCCCGCGCGCTCGGCACGCGAGACCTCGCGGTCGAGATGGTCGTGCAGGAAGCGGCGGTTGTAAAGGCCCGTGAGCGGGTCCGTGATCGCGTTCACGCGAAGGGCCGAGATCTCGTTGTCGGACAGGAGGCGCGGCTCCTTCAGCTTCCCGAGTCGGCTGTGGAACACGTGAAGAAGCGCCGTCTGGAGCGACACGGGCGCCCCGAGCGCGCTCTCCATCTTCTCGAATGCGCGCTCCACGCGCGCCCACAGCGGCGGCACGTCGTTCACGGGGACCGTCACGCCGATCCACTCCACGAGGAGAAGGCGAAGGAGCTCGGTGCGCGTGACGCCCTCGCTCGCGGCGTCGAGATCGCGCTCGAAGCGCTCGCGCGAGAAGCCCCGGGCGCGCCCGAGACGAGCCAGCCGGGATACCCTGGCGGAGAGATCTTCTTCGGGCAGCATGCGTTCAGGCGTGGCGCCGGGCCGAGACGGCGCCCACGAGGCCACCCTTCTCTTCGCGCGCGAGAGATTCCGCCGCGCGCGCGACGTCCTCCACGGTCTCACCCATCGGGAAGACGAGCATGAGCTGGCCACCGTGGAGGAGATCCACGAGCTCGTTGTCGGTCCGGGCCCACAGGACGTGTCCTTGCGTGACGAGGAGACGCGCACCGGCGACGTCGGACTTCGAGGGGTCGAGGCGCCGAAGCGTCTCCACGACACGACGCACTTCCGACAGGCCGAACCCGGCGGAGCGCAGCCGGCCCGCGACGCGGAGCCGCACGACGTCGCTGAACGAATAGCGGCGCTTCGAACCGTAACCTCTGGCGCTCGAGAGAGACGGCGAGAAAAACCCGAGCCGGTCCCAGTGATCGAGCTGCCGCGCGGAGAGCCCGGTCAGCCGTGCAACCTGCGCCGTCGAGAACGAAGCCTGGAGGATCCGGCGATTGAATTTCACGGGTGTATTTCTGAATTATACCCATGTCCCGGGCGAAAAGTGCCGCTCGGTCAGATTCCCCGGCGAGGGCTGCTAAACTCACCTCCCGCCTTCCCTTTCGCGGCGTTCACTCGAGGGTTTCGCGAGCATGCGTGAAGAGCTGAGCCGGATCGATCTGTCCCCCATCGCCGACCTCGTGCGGATCAAAAAAGAGGAGCAGCTCCTCGCGGAGCGCCTGAAGAGCATGGAAATCCGCGCGGAGAAAGTGTCGTCGGCCGTCTACGAGCGGGTCCGAAAGGACTACGAGACGAGGCGGTTGGCGCTCGAGCAGGAGTCGCGGCCTCTCAAGGAGCAGGCGCGCCGTGAGTACCGGCGGCTTCAGGCCCTCCGGCGCGAGGTCGAGCAGGCCGTCGAGGCCGCGTCGTTCGACAAGGAGGAGGTCGAATTCCGCCGTGAGCTCGGCGAGCTCCCGGACGGCCTCTACAAGGAGCGGATTGCCGCCTGCGAGAAGCACCTCGCCGACGAACGCCAGGATCTCGAGGCGGTCCTGCAGATGAAGGCCACGTTCCTCGACGCGTTCCGGTCCGAGGAGGACCTCGAGACGCCGGACTCCGGCTCCGAAGGACCTGCTCCTCCGGCCCCGCGGGCCCCCGTGCGACCTGCGCCTTCGGCCCCTCCGGCCCCCTTGCCCGTCGAGAACGTCATCAAGGCGCCGCCTCCGTTCGAAAAGGCGCCTGCCGCGGCCCCGCCCGAGCCTCCGGACGCCACGATCGTCCTGACGCGGGCCCGCCTCTCGCTCCTGGACGGGGACAGGATCGCGAAGGAGTTCCCGCTGAAGCCCGGTGTCTCCATCCTCGGGCGCCTCGCTCTGAGCGACGTCCATCTGCCGACCCCCGACGTGTCGCGCAAGCACGCGCAGGTGATCGTCGGGCCGTCCGGCGTCTTCGTGGTCGACCTCGAATCGGAGAACGGCGTCGTCGTGAACGGCAAGAAGGTGGACAAGGTTCAGCTCGTGGAAGGCGACGTGCTCACGCTCGGCAAGCAGCGGCTCGTCTTCCACGACTGACGCCGCCAGGATCGCGCCGCCCCCGCTTCTTGACGGCGTTACCGCGGAATCCGATCATCCCGATCAGTGCAAGAGCCCGAGGGAATCGAGACCGCGCGACTTCTGCCGCCGGCGGGGGCGAATGCCCCCTTCGGCCTGCACCTCCTCCTGGATGTCTCGGGCGAAGGCCGTGAGCGGTCGCCGTTCGTGCGACTCTCGGAGTCCGACGACCTCGCGCGCGTCTTCCTGGCCGCGGTGAAGGGGGATGACGGCACCCTCCTCGAGCTCTGTGCGCTGAAGCTGATGCCGGACGCCTGGCCGGACGGCGTGACACCGGGCGCGCTCGACATGACGAACCGCGATCTCGAGGACCGCTGGGACAGAGAGAAATCACGTCTCGTCGACCTGCGTGCGCTGTCGTCGCACTTCCCGCGCCTCATTCGCCTGGACGCCCCGGCGGGAGAGACAGCGGACCGCCTTCCACCGCTCCTCTATTCGCGTGCGGGGCGCTCGTTCTTCGTCCCGCCCTGCCCCGGCTGCAGGAGCCCGCTCTCGCTCTGTCGCGACGAGGCGTGGCTCGCGCGCACCGGCCTCCCGTCCTTCGCCTCGTCGCGGGAGCGCTTCGTCTGGTGCGAAAGCTGCGCCAAGGGACCCGGGGCGCCGACGGTTTACACGACGTCGCGGATCAGCACGCCGGGCGCTACCGTCCGCTCCGCCACCGACCTTCTCGACGACCTGGGCCACGCGCTCCGCGAGGTCTGGACGGAGGAAGAGGCAACCGCCCTGGTCGGCACGGAAACCGCAAAGGCGGTGCGCTCCCTTCCCGCGGCCGCGGCCAGCGGCGCGAGTGCCCGGGATCTCTTCACGCCGCTGACCTTCTACGGGTCGCCCTTCCTCGTGACCGTGGCGGCCCCCCTCGACCTCGAAGCGCTCGCCGACGCGCTCGGCGGCCGGCCCTGGGAGGAGTTCGAGGTCCGAAGTGCAGGCACGGGCGGAGCGCTCCCCACGCGCTGGGCGTGGCTCGTGAGGGCGCCTGCGCCAACCCGACGGCTCCTCTTCGTTGAGGAGAGCTCCGGCCTCGATGCCGTCGAGATCTTCTTTCTGAAGCTGACCGCGTTCCGCCAGATCCTCGAAGGCCTCATCGACTATTACCGGGCCGCCGGACGCCCGCACCTCGACCTCCACCCCCGCCACCTCCTCTTTGAGCTTTCGGGAGCCGGCGACGGCCTTCCCCTCTTCTGGACGTTTCAGGCGCGGATCCACGGCCTGGCCGCAGCCGCGGTGACGCTCCCCGCCCCGGGATCGCCGTCGGTCGTCCTGCCCGGACAGGGGCTGGCCATTCCCTATGCGGCCCCCGAGATCCAGGAGTTCCGCCTGGCCGGATACCGGCCGTGTGAGCTCGTCTTCACCGACCTCGACGAGGACGGGACGGGATCGCGGCGCTTCCGGCTCCGCGGCCGCGTCTCCGATGCGTACGGCCTCTATCCCTCGCCGCAGCCGCGCGACACGATCTTCCTGTCGGTCCCGGACCCGACTCTCGACCTCGGCTTCACCGGCCTCGCCGTCCGGGCGACGCCCGGAGAGATCCGCTCGGACGAGGCGGCGTTCGCGAGCGACCTCGTCGCACTCGAGGAGAACGGCCTGCGCCGTCTCCGCCTCGCGCTCGGCACGAAGATTCCCGGGGCCCGCTATCGTGTCTTCCCGGATTTCGGCACGCCGAGCGACCTGCACGCTCTCGGCGTCTCCCTACTCCGCCTGCTGCTTCGAAACGACGGACAGGATGTCGCCGCCGTCCTCAGGGCGGCCGACCGGCTCACTCGAGAGGTCGCGGCGCTCGGGCCCGGCGAGGCCCGGCGGAACGTCACGCTCGCCACACTCCTCAAACGCGTTCCGGACGCGGCGCCCGTTTTCTCGAAGACGCAGATTTTCTGGGGCCATAACGACCGCCGCGCCGACCGGCCGAATGCCGTTCCGGAGACGCTCTGGGAACGGGCGGTCCTCCTCGCGCTCCGCCTCGTCACGCGCGTCGCGGGCTTCTCGGTCGCGGCCTCTCCCGCCGACTTCGATCCGCTCTTCCGGGAAGAGAAGCTCGAACGGATCGTCCCCGAGGTCGTGTCGCTCCTCGCCGAGCTGCACTCTCTCCTCTTCGAGCGGCAGTCGGTGCATCTCGAGATCCAGCAAGTCCTCGCCGAGATCCAGGAGAGCGAGCGTCGCTCCGAGGCGCGCCCGTGAGCCAGCCCGCCTTCTTCGCCGTCGAGGTCTGGCTCGGACCGATGGAAGGGCTTCGCTACGTCACCCCGGCCGGGAATGCGCCGGTCACGATCCACATCGGCCGGGTCTCCGTGGACAAGAAGACGAACACGAGGAACGAGTTCGTCCTGTCATACGGCCATGGCGTCTCGTCGACCCACGCGGAGCTCCGCTTAGAGCGCGGCCGGCTGTTCCTGAAGGATGCCGGGTCGACGAACGGGACCTCCGTCCAGTCCGGTCAGGTCACCGGCGAGGCCGAGATCCGTTCGGGCGACGTCTTCCTCGTCTCCTCGACGCCGGTCAGGGTCCGGCTCGTCGACGCGCCGCTTCCGGAGATGCCCTTCCCGCGCGTTCTCAGGGGAGAGGCGTGGCCGGACCCGGCGGTTCAGAGCATCGTGCGCGGAGCCCGCGAAGCGGCCGTGCAGCGCGGCGAGCTGTTCACCGACACGCGCCATCTCTGCGACGCGATCCTCCGCTCGCGCAGCGCGAGCATCCAGCGGATCCTGAGGGACGCAAGCTGGTCGCGCGAGCAGGCGCTGGCGGAGCTGTGGGAAGGCCGCCTCTTCGCGGGCCCCTACACGTGGCTCAACGACCTCTTCCTGCAGCCGATCGGCCTCAAAACCGGCTCCGACGAGCTGATCCTCTCGCCCAAGGTCGGCTTCCTTCTCGAGGAGTGCCAGCGCCGGTCCATCGAATCTTCGGCGATGGACCTCGAGACGACGCTCCGACACGAGCTGTTGACGCTGCTCAGGCAGGACGCGGAAAGCGCCGTGGGCTCGTGGCTCGCCCGGCGGCTTCCGGGCCTCGCCGCCAAGGAAGAACCGCCGCCAAAACCGCCGTCATCCCCCCGCCCTTCGCCGCCCGCCGACGCGCCGCCGTCCGGGCCCGAGACCCGGCGCCCGCCTTCACAGAGGACGAAGCCCGTGAGAGCCGCGGAGGTCTTCGTCGACCGCGTCGCGGACCTTCTCACCAAAGACGAGAAGGTCCCGACTGCCCCCACGCCGCCGCCGGTCGAAAGGGCGGGTCCCGGGGCCGCGCTCGCCGGCGCTCCGCTCACCGAGGAAGAGATCGCTCTCGACCGGAAGGCGCGAGAGCTCGGCGACGCGCTCCTGCGCGAGTCTGCCGCCTACCGCTTCTCGACGCCGGCCGACCGGCGCGAGGCCCTCAGGTCGCTCGTCGTGAAGGAGCTTCACGCTCTCCAACCCGCCGGGAGGCCACGCGTCCTGGAGCAGTTGAGGCTGCAGTTTCCCGTCGTCGCGCCGGGCGACGTGCCGAACCTCGAGGAGCTCCGGCTCCGGCGCCGCGTAGCCGAGCTGGAACGGCGCCTCGCCGAGGCGGCCTCCCGGCCAGCCGCGGCCGCGTCCAAATCGACCGTCGCCGCGTCTCTGCCGTGGCGGACCTTGCTGACGCCGGAGGACGGCAAGGCCTCGACCTTAGAGCCCCGGCTCGCTGTCCTCCGCGATGTCCTCCGCTTTGCCCAGGACGTCGAGACGTTCACCCTCGGCCTCGTCGAAGCGATGACGATGCCGGGCGCCGAGACCGCGAACTTCCGCCTGCCTAACTTCCGCGACCGGCTGAGCGTCTTCTTCGCCGCTGCCGCCGAGGGGAAGGACGTGAACCCGGACGACGTGCGGGACTACCTCGCCGAGCTGCGACGCTGGCAGATCGCCATTTCGGCGGGGCATCACGAGGCGCCGAAGTTGTGGTTCACCAAGCTCTGGAAGAGAATCAGCCCGGCAGTCATCGAAGCGGGGAAACCGGAAGCGGGGTGGAAGCTCCGCGGGGAGACGGCGGAATGGTGGAACCAGTATCGCGACCTCGTGAAGGACCTCAACCCCGATCTCGTCCAGGATCAGGTTCTTCAGGCCGCGGCGCACTTCTCGCAGGCGGAATTCCAGAAACTCAACAAAAGGAAGTAGACGTGATGCCGACCTTCGACGAAAAGCCCGACCGGTGCGTCCGACTCGCCGTCCTCGCCCTCGCGGTCGCCGGTGCCGCCTTTACCGCAGGGTGCGGCTCTTCCGCGGCGAAGGTCTCATTCACCTGCGCACCCGAGATCAACGGCGGAACGCTCCTCACGGTCGACGTCGTCCGGGCCACCGAGCCCGAAGTCGAGAGGATCCGTGCCCTCGGCGAAAAGTGGTTTTACGACCCGCTCCGGGACTCCCTCAGAGACAGGACGCGGACCGCCACCTTTTCGCAGTCCGAGGGGCGCTGCGAGAAGGAGCTGACCGTCCCGGCGACCAAGGATGACAAGTTTCTCGTGATCGTCGCGGACTACCGCTTCCAGACCGCCGACCCGGGGCGCTACCTGGTCGTCCTGCGCAGGGATCAGTGGAAGGGCCGGAAGATTCGGGTCCAGGTCCGCGACCGGGACTTCTCGATCATCCAGCCGTGAAGAAAAGCCGGCCTGTCCTCTGGGCCGAGGGGATGTTCCTTCGGCCGCATCACCTGCAGGCGGCGGAGCGATTCCGGGAAGAGGCGCTCCACGACGAGGTGCGGCGCATCCAGCCCTTCTTCTGGGGCGTCACGCGGATGGAGGTCGCGGCGGATCAGCTGGAGAACCACGTCTTCGAGCTGCGAGACATCGAGGCGAAGCTGAAGGACGGCTCCGTCCTCTCGGCTGGCTCGAACCTCCGGATCTTCCCGCGCCCCTTCAAGGCCGAGCTCGAACAGGCGGGAGGGCGGATGGACGTCTTTCTCGGAGTTCCGGTGCTCCGCGAGGACGCGCCGAACACGTTCTTTCCCGGCGAGGACAGGAGAGGCCAGGACCGCCGCCTGACCGCCGAGGTCCTCGAGGTGCCCGACGAGAACACCGGGGCGAACCGCCAGCCCGTCGAGACACGCCTCATGAACGGGCGCCTCTTCTTCGGGAACGAGAACCGGGACGGCTACGAGTGCGTGCCTCTCGCCATCGTGGAGCGGTCGGGCCAGGGAAAGAACTTCCCCGTCCTTTCGAAGGACTTCATTCCACCGGTGACGGAGATCGGGGCGTCCGAGGCGCTCCAGACACTCTGCGAGTCGGTCACGAACCGGCTCGAGGCCAAGCATCGGCTCGTCCTGACCGAGGTGGCCTCGGGACGCCTGGCCATCGAGTCGGAAGGGACGTCGGGCTGGCAGACGCTGATGAAGCTGAAGATCCTCGGCAGCTTCGTCTACATTCTCCAGCAGCTCACGCGGATCCCGCGCGTGCATCCGTTCCCGATCTACTGCGAGTTCGCGCGCCTTCTCGGAGATCTCGCCATCTTCGACGAGGGGCGCCGGCCCCTGAAGGTGCCGCTCTACGACCACGACCGTCTCGGCCCCTGTTTCTTCGACCTCTGCCACAACATCGAGCTGCTCACGGAGAAAGTCGTCGCCTCGCGCTTCACGCGGGTCGAGTTCGTCCTCAAGGACGACCTTCTCGTTGCAGACCTGCAGCCCGAATGGTTCACGAGCGAGGCGGAGTTCTTCCTCTCGGTGGAGACGGATCTGCCCGAGCGCGATCTGAAGGAGCGGCTCAACACGATGAAGGTCGGCGCCGTGCACGACATTCCGCTGCTCCGGCAGCGGCGCCTCTTCGGCCTCGACCTCGAGATGCTCAAGCGCATCCCTTCGGGGCTTCCCGCCGGGGACGACCACTACTACTTCACCATCGAGAAGGAAGGAATCTACTGGGCCAACGTCGTGAAGGATCACGTGATGGCCGTCTCGGGAATGCTCGACCCGAAGCTGAAGTTCTTCCTGTACGTCGTCTCCAAGCCGCTGAGCGCGACCCGTGGATAGCAACAGCACGACCGACCTGTTCCGGGTCTGCTCCCGCCTCTTCCTGTTCCTCAGCTCGTTCCGGCAGAAGGTCCGCCGCGGCGTCCGGCTCGAGCCCGACGCCGTTGCCGCCGATCTCGAGGAGATCTTCGACGAGCAGGCGCGCGCCGCCCGGAGCGACCCGCGGCTCGACGCGCTCTACGAGAAGGCGCGGTACCCGCTCGTCGTCCTCGCGGACGAGATCCTCCTCCATTCCGGCTGGGACCACAGCGCCGAGTGGGAGCAGCACCTCTTCGAGGAGAAGTACTTCAAGACGAACATCGGCGGCGACCAGTTCTTCTCGATCGCCAAGGACCTCCGTCCCGACGACGTGGAGCTCGCGGCGATCGTCTTCACCGGGCTGGCGCTCGGTTTCCGCGGCAAGTACCGCGAGCGCCCCGAGAAAGCCGTCGAGATCAAGAACCGCGTGTACCGCCTCCTGGCGGAATACCTCGCGGACGTGGGCGAGAAGATCACTCCCGAGGCGTATCACGTCACGGCGGCGCCGGCGCGCAAGCTCTCTCCCGCGGTCACCCTCGCGCGCGTAGCGATCGTGGGCGTGGGCATCCTCTTTCTCTACTACGCAATCACGTGGCTCATGTGGGCCCGCTCGGTCGACGAGCTCCGGACCGTGGTGCAGGGGATGGGGCTGTTGGCGATGGGGCTGATGTAGACGTCATGCAAGAGTTCCTTTCACTGATCCAGGGGCTTCCGAGGCCGCTCAAGTACCTCGCCGGCGCCGTTCTCCTCATTCCCCTCGGCTACTTCCTCATCCGCCTTCTCGGACTCGAGAAATACTGGTGGCTCTTCCTGCTCGGGTTGCTCGTCGTCCTGGCCGCCGTCCTCCTTTTCGAGCAGCTGCGCAAGGGCCGTGAGAAGCAGAAGGGTAGAGCCTTCGAGGGCGAGCTCCGGAAGGACTCGCAGTCCGCCGGCGCGTCGAAGGAGGAGGTACGCGAGGCGCTGAAGGACCTCTCTGTCAAGTGGCTGGAGGCGGTGCAGAACCTGAAGGGGGCCGGGCTCGACATCTACTCGCTGCCCTGGTACCTCCTCATCGGCGAGCCGCAGTCGGGAAAGAGCACGACCCTCAAGAACTCGGGGCTGGAGTTTCCCGTGGGGGGAGACGCGCTCTCGGGTGCCGGCGGGACGCGCAATTGCGACTGGTGGTTCGCGAACGAGGCCGTCATCCTCGACACGGCCGGGCGCTTCACGTTTCAGGAAGAAGCGGCTCCCGACGCGTCGGAGTGGTCGAGCTTCCTCAAGCTCCTGAGAAAGCACCGGGGCTACTGCCCCATCAACGGCGTCCTCGTCGTCATTCCGTGCACGTCGCTCCTCGAGGACGCCCCGGAAGAGCAGGACAAGAAGGCGCAGAACATCCGGCAGAAGCTGATCCACATCCAGCGCCTGCTCGACATCCGGTTCCCGATCTTCTTCCTGATCACCAAGGCCGACCGTGCGCTCGGCTTCTCGGAGTTCTTCACGAAGCTCGACCCGGTCGAGCAGCGCCAGCTTTTCGGATGGTCGAATCCCGCCGGCCCTGAGAAGCCGTACGACCCGAACGTCGTGGACGCGGCCTGGGACCAGATCGTCACGCGCGTCCACAAGCTCCGGCTGAAGTTCCTCTCGAGCGAGGAGAACGTCGCGAACGCCGACCGGTTCATCGTCTTCCCCGAAGAGCTGCGCGCCCTGAAGGACCCGGTCCGGCGCTATCTCGACGGCATCCTGACGCAGAGCCGCTACGACGAGCCGTTCGTCTTCCGCGGGTTTTACATCTCGAGCGGCGTGCAGCAAGGCAAGCCGATCGCGCAGGCCACGCGCGACCTCCTGAAGGGCCCGTCGGGCTCCCAGGGCGACGTCATCGAGAGCCTCGAGAACATCTTCAAGAAATCGCGCGCCTTCTTCATCAAGGACTTCTACGAGAAGAAGGTCTTCCCCGAGCAGGGGCTCGTGGCGAAGACCCGCGCGGCGGCCGAACGCGAGAAGAAGACCACGTTCGCTTTCCGGATCCTGACGTGGGCGATCCTGCCGCTGATCATCCTCACGATGATCCCGGCGTTCCTCTCGCTCCGGCGCATCCTGAATCCGATCCGCACGCACGCCGCGCAGGCACAGGCCTGCATGAAGACGCCCTGCACGATCGCTCAGAAGTACGAGCTGACCCGTCTGCTCTACGAAGACCGCGTCGGCCTCGGCCAGCACCCCTTCCTTCTCGGCCTCTTTCTGAGGGGCGCGAAGTCGAACGAGATCCACACCCTCCTCGCGACCGTCCAGCAGAAGCTCTTCTTCGACGGAGTCGTCCGGCCGCTCCTGAGGGAGTCCGAGGCGCGGATGGCCGCGTTGAACTGGGAGGCCTTCTCCGACTACCCCGCGTTTTTCGGCGCTCTTCAGAGCTTCCTGGCGTGGCGCGGCTTCGACCAGTCCCTCAAGAAGGCGGACGGCACGGACGCCTTCCGCGCGGAGGACCTCCGCCTCCTCGGTCTCGTCAACTTCGCCCAGAAAACGAAGGGAACCGCGGGGAGCGAATATGCAGCCGAGATCGACGAGTGGGCGGCTCAGATCACCCCGGCGGACCCGCGGCCGGATCAGTTCGTCACGCAGCTCGCCCGCGGGCGGAACGCGGGCGACCTGAAGGCCAGCGTCCCCGATCCGAGCCGTCCCATCGACACGTTCGAGCGGTACTGGACTGTCGCGAACCTCGCGCGCTGGGATTGGAAGCTCATGAAGGGGCTGGAAGAATGGGTCCGGCTCTACACGGCGCTCACGGGGATCGTCGATCCGCAGCAGGCGAGCTACCTGAAGCGCACCGCCGACACGGCGAAGCAGTTCAAGGCGAACTTCGATACCCTGAGCAAGCACCTCGAGTCGCCGCGTCCCGGAGAAAAGGGCTTCCCGGGCTCGAACGTCGAGCAGTGGCAGCGCTACCTGAACGAGTCCTATGCGCAGCTCCTCACGCTCGGACCGCCCACCGCGCCCGCACCGGCGCCTCCCACCGCGGCCGCGCCGGGGACGGCCGCCGGCACGGCCGCGCCGCCGCCTCTCCCGGCGCCTCCCCCGCTTTCGCTCCCCGGCGCGACGATTGCCCCGACCTTCCACCCGGCGGCGCAGGCGCGCGTCAACACGTCGCGGCTCCAGGAGCTGATCGGGCGCCTCCAGGTCGACTCCGCGAACCTGGGCGCGCAGAAGAGCGGCTTCGCTTTTCTCCTAGACGAGACGTCCACGCCCGGAAAGACGAAGCTCGCGAACGGGACCGTTCTCGTCAGCGGGCTCCTCTCCGACGTCGGCGCGTACTCCGACCTCGATGCATTCCGGGCGAGCGACGACGGGAAAATCCTGACCCAGGTGAACACGATCTCGTCCCTGGACGGCAAGAAGCAGAAGCTCGAAGAGTGGCAGAAGCGTCAGGAGGACCTGAAAAACGCGTCCGTCGCGAAGGCGGCGGATTTCGAGAAGACCATTCCGGACGGGCGTTTCCGCTGGAGCGACGTCGGCCCCTTCGCGCACCGGACTGCGGAGCTCGCGCTTCTCGCACGCGTGCTCCCTCCGGTGCAGGAGTTCCTGACCGCGTCCATCGGCCCGGGCTGCAACCCCGCCATCTGCTTCCAGAAGCCGTTCACGCAGATGATGATTCCCTACGGCAATGGCGTCGTCTCGCTCGCCGAACGGCAGACGAGCGCGCTCTCGCGCGACGACGCGAAAAATGACGTCAAGGCGCTCTCGCAGGGAGAGATCGACTACCTGCAGCGCTTCCTCGACGCCACGGGGGCCCCCGTGAGGTCCGGAGGCGGCGGGTTTTCGATCCCGGGATCGGCGCTGACGGCCCGCGCCTGGCGCACGTTCCAGATCGCCGTCGGAACCTGGACTCCGGCCGGGGGAGGCGGCGGAGGCGGCGCGCCCGACCAGGCAGGGCAGCTGACGCTCGCCGATCTGCAGGGCTTCGTTCAGACGAACGCGAACCTCAACCCGGTCATCGGGTATTACAAGAGCCGTTTCGAGGCCCGCGTTTCGGCCAGGCCGGCCGTGATCCCCGATTACCTCCTCGCCGCAGCCGAGACTTTCAAGAGAACCGTCGGCGCTCTCGGCGACAAGAACGAGCTGAAGTCGTGGAAGCAGCTCGCGACGGGAGCCGAAGGGGCGACGCTGAGAGGGTGGCACGCGTTCACGGGCGACCTGAGGATCAAGGGAGGTCCTTACGGGCGATCGCTGAAGAGTCTCGAGGACCGGGGCGCCAGCCTGATCAAGACCGCGATCGAGCCGCAGTTCAACCCCAGGTGGGACGCCCTCTACCAGCGGCTCTCGTCCTGCTGCTCCGGACAGTTTCCATTCATCACGGAGAGCCGCCTGAAGCAGGAGCGGGCCGAGTACGCCGCCGAGCGCGTCTCGGGCGGGCTGTCGCTCCGGCGGAACCTCCCCACGGTCGGGCAGGCCGACGTCATCGGCGTCCTGACGGAAGTCGGCGTCCTCTCTGACGAATACGCCGTCGACCCGCTCCTCGGCGGCGCCGAGCCGTCCTTCGACTTCATTCTTCAGAACCGGGGCTCCCTCGCGGTGGCCCGCCTCTGGCAACGCTTCATCAGTGGCGCAAGCGGCGGGACGTCCGACTCGCTCGCCGGCAAGCCGGGGGGCGCCGGCGGGCGCGAGGTCAGCGTTCTCGCCCTCGACCGCGAGCCCGGTGCGGGACGCCGTCCGCTGAAAGACCGCGTCTCGCAGATCTCGCTCTTCGACCGGGGCGTGATCCTGCGCCCGTCGACGGACATCAAGTCCCAGCGGATTCCGCCTCCGTTCGTCTGGCGGCTCAGCTCGGCCGACGCCCTTCTCACGATCAGCGGCCGGAACGAGCAGTCCGGGGAAGGGGGATGGACGAGTACCTACGAGGTGACCGGCGGGCCCCTGAAGCTTTTCTATTTCATCCGGCTCGCGAGCGAGACGCGAACTGACCTCTCGGATCCGAAGGTCTGGACCATTCGCGTTCAGATCCCGGACGGGAAGAACCCGCGAGATCTCCTCGAGGGAGCGTTCCAGATCCGGCTCGACGAGCCGATGCCGCCAATCCTCCCGAACTGAAGGCCTTCGAGAGCGCCCCGATGGGTTTCCTGTCCCCATTTCGCAAGCGATCGGTGGACGATCCGCCCCCGACCGAGTACTGGCCTCTCTTCGCGTTCGGAAAGCTTCCCGTTTACAAGGACTTCATCTCCGCGGGGCTCACCGACGACGTCTCGCGCGAGTTCCGCGACTGGCTGTCCAATGGATTCAGCCGCCACTGGTCGTCCCGCGACGACTGCCGTTCGACCGAGATCCCGCTCCACGCCTTTCTGCTCCGCCTGCCCGAAAGCCGCAAGATGGCCGTCGGCGCCCTCTGGGGGAGCACGGATCAGGGGGGCCTCCGGAAGTTTCCGTTCGCCCTCTTCACGATCCTGCCCGCCGGAAAGCCGGTGACCTCCGTGCTGACGGCGCTTGACTACCTCCCCGTCTTCGAAAGCCGCGCCAGGGAAATCCGGCGGAAGTACGACGCGGGGGGCTCTCTCGCGGCGGTCTACCAGGAGCTCCGCGGGGCCAAGATCGAGATTCCCGTCCGGACGCAGGACGAGATCCGGGTGCGGCTCGCCGAGGCGCTCGGGCGCTCACGCGTCGGACCTCTCGCAACGGCCCTCTTCGGAGACGACGCGGAGAGGCAATGGGCCGCGCTCCTCTCCGGCCTCGACGCGGCCGGCCGAAGCCCCACCGCGGGAGCGGCGGCGTTCCGCCTTCCGCTCACCGACGAGACCGCCCCGCTCGATCAGCTGAAGCTCTGGACCGTCAGGCTCTCGAAGGCCACGCCGGCGGGAGCGGGCCCGACAGGCGTTCTCTACCGGACCGGAGGCGCGGCGCCTTGCGGCGTAGTCCTTTTCCGCGACGCGCGAGCGGAAGACATCCTCCTCTTCCATCCGGCGGCGATTCCGACCGATTTCGTCGAGGAGATTCCGAAGCCCGGCCGACGGGCGGCGGAGGACGCAGCGACAGAACCCGCGGCGGCGGTCGACGGGTCGGCGACCAATCCGCCGGCAACTCAAGTGTCCGTGACCAACGCCGCAGCGACAGAACCCGCCGCGACCGAGCCGCCACCGGCCGGGGTGGCGCCGGCCCCGGAGCCCGCGCCTCCCGCCGAGACGATCCTGCTTTCTGAAGCCGCCCCGCCCGCCGAGGAGATTCTCCTGCTCGGAGCGGCAGCTCCCGCCGCCGCCGACCCTTCTCCACCCGCTCCGTCGCCGTCAGGACCGCCCTCTCAGGCCGACCCCCCTGGCTGGGACCTCCCGCTCGCCTCGCTCCTCGAATCCGGCTGACGACTCCTTCGACCGCCGCCGCGCGAAGATCTCCCCAGAATCTTCCGCACCGCTTGACCTAGAGCATATGATTCGCACTCTCGACGGAAGGAGCGAAAGGAAACGGCCATGGCGCTCGTCGACATGTTCCTGAAGCTCGACGGAGTAGACGGCGAAAGCAGCGATCCCGCTCACAAGGGCGAGATCCAGATCGACGGCTTTCGCTTTAATTTGATGAGCCCTCGCGATTCGTTCACGAACCAGGCCACCGGCGTGCGCCGATGGTCGCACCTGACGCTCCGCGCGAAGGTCGACAAGTCGACTCCGTTGCTCTTCATGAACCTCGCTACCAACGGGAAGATCCCGAAGGCGGTCCTGACGTGCCGCAAGGCGGGCAAGGAGCAGTTCGAGTATTTCAAGGTGACGCTCTCCGAGGTCCTCGTCGTGAAGGTTCAGGCCGGCGACCTCGATGCCGGTGGAAGTGACGTGATCCCGCAGTGCGAATTCGACCTTGGGTTCGGAAAGATCGAGATTCTCGCCAAGGAGCAGACGAGCCTGGGTCCGACGTCGGGTGGGGTCATGTTCGTGGACAACCTGATGTCGAAGTAATGAGAGACGTTTGTGAGGAGCCTCCGCCCGCGGTCGCGGGGATCGGTGTATTTGTGATGATCGCCGTCACGCGTTTGTCGGAGTGAGGTTGAATTCCGTCGTGCACGACCTATGTTTGCCAGCGAGACCGAGCGACGAGAGAACGTCATTAACAACATCCACCCAGGCGGGTGAAAGGAGCAGCCAATGGCAGTAGTTGATTTTTTCCTGAAGCTGACCGGGATCGACGGCGAGGCTAAAGACAAGACCCACAAGAACGAGATCCAGCTCGAATCCTGGTCCTGGAGTGAGCAACAGGAGGGTTCGGGCGCTAGCGGAGGGGGATCCGGCGCCGGCAAGGTCTCCGGCGGCGACTTTCATTTCACGATGAAAGTCAACAAGGCCTCACCAAAATTGTTCCTCGCGTGCGCCAACGGCGAGCACCTCACGGAGGGGACCTTGGTGGCCCGCAAGGCGGGCAAGGAACAGCTGGAGTTCCTCAAGATCAAGCTCAGCGAAATTCTCGTCTCCAGCTACCAGACGGGGGGTTCGGGGTCTTCCGACATCGTCCCGATTGACCAGATCTCGCTGAACTTCGCGAAAATGGAGATGGAGTACAAAGAGCAGACGGAGACCGGCACTGGCGGTGGCTCGACCAAGGCGAACTGGGACTTCAAGCAGAACACGGGCTCCTGAGCCCTTCGACCTGCTCCTCGTCGCGTCCCCGACGGCCCTCGCCTCGCGCGAGGGCCGTCACACTTTCGCCTTCATGCCACGGCGGCGGGAGGCAGCGGGCGGAACTCGAGCTGCCGGGCCTCGAACAGCGCCACGTCGTCTTCGTCCACCTGAAACGTCTTGAGCCCCGCGCCGCGAGACAGGTCGTCGGCCAGCGGGATCCAGGCCGTCATCCTCCCGAGCCGCAGCTGGTCGTCCGCGTTCCGGCACGTTCCCTCGTAGAGAGCCGGCACGTACACGTCGCCGACCGTGCCGTCCAGGGCCTCGACCTTCGCGCGGGCCCAGACGAGGTCCCGGAGCTTCGACGGGGGGCTGATCTCCACGCGGCGGATCTGCTCGAACGGAAGCCACGTGTACTTGTCCTTCACGATCAGCTCCAGCACGGGCCCGATCACGTCGTCGCAATCGCGGAAGTCGGCGAAGGGCCGTCCGTTCAGCGTCCCCTGCAGCGCGGGACGCTCTTCTTCCGCCAGGTCGAGGAGGATCCTGGCCTCGGCGAAGTTCCCCTCGCGGATCCGGTTGATGGCATCCAGGTGCCGGTCCACGTACGGGGGTGGCTCGTTCAGGAAGTGGGGATGGAGGCCCTCCGAGAAGAGGCGTTCCCGCGTGCGCTCGGCCTGGATGTTCGCCAGGTACACCTGAACCGCGAGGGCCTCGTTCGGGCCCGCTTGCCCGAGAACCTCGATCTGCTTCTGGGCACGGTCCCAATCTCCCGCGAACGAGAGGAGCTCGAACAGGAAAATGCGCATGGGGCCGTCGGCCGGGTTCGCCTTGACCTCGGCCGTGAGGGCCTTGATCGCCGCCTGGAGTTGACCGGCCTGATAAAGCTCACGTGGTGTCGGCATGCTTTCTCCTCGCTTCTGCACCAGCTCTGCTTCTGCACCAGCCCTTGACCGGGGTCCGCGCGATCGCTATCCTTTCGACATTCTAACTGTTAGCCCCCGAATGGCATAAGCGTCTCTGGCCGGAGGAAATCGTCGCAATGCCGTCAGCTCCCGTTTTCAACCTGGACGCCCTGCTCGCGCCGATCGCGGGAGAAAACCCGAGTGGGGAAAACCTCCAGTATTCGGGGCTCCACGACGAGATCCGCGAGGCGCGTCGCGCCGACGACGACATTCCGCAGGGGGACTGGGTTCACGAGCTGAAGGTCGCCGACTGGGAGAAGGTGGCCGAGCTCGCCGGTGAGAGCCTGAGCGGCAAGACGAAGGACCTCCAGATCATCGCCTGGCTTTCCGAAGCCGCCGTGAGCATGAACGGATTCCCGGGCCTGAGGGACTCGCTGAAGCTCGCGAACGGGCTTCTCGAGACCTTCTGGGAGACGCTGTATCCCGAGATCGACGAGGGAAACGATCTCGAAGCGCGGGCGAACGCGCTCGCGTGGATGGACCGCCAGGCCGCGGAGGCCGTCAGGAAGATCCCGCTGACGAAGCGCCCCGGTGCGAACTACGGCTTCTTCCAGTGGGAAGAGGCGTTGCAGTACGACTTTCCGGCCGACACGTCGAAACTCTCCGGCGAGGCGCTTCAGCAGCTCGAAGAGAAGCGCGCGCGCGCCCAGATGGACCACAAGATCACGGGCGAGGAGGTCCGGAAGGCCAAGAGCGAAACGCGCCGCGCCTTCTACGAGGAGCTCCACGCGGACGTCGCCGAGAGCTGGGCGGCTCTGAAGGCCCTCGACAAGCAGATGGACGCCCGCTTTTCGCGCCAGACTCCGGGGCTCGGCAGTCTCACGAAGACTATCGAGGGAATCCGGACGCTGCTCGAGAAGGTCGTCAAGGAAAAGAGGATCGAGGAGCCGGACCCGTCCGACGTGGCGGAAGGGGCCGAGGGCGAGACAGCGGGAGGCGCGGCAGGCGGGCCAGGCGGAGCCATTCGGGCACGGGACCAGGCGCTCGCACAGCTCGCGCAGGTCGCCGACTACTTCCGGAGGACCGAGCCGCACAGCCCGGTCTCGTACCTCGTTCAGCGCGCCATCGCGTGGGGGCAGATGCCACTCGACGCCTGGCTCGTCGATGTGATCAAGGACAACAGCGTTCTCGCCGGTCTGCGTGAAACTCTCGGCCTCAAAGGCGAGTCCGACAGCACGGGAACCTGAGGGAGGGAACCATGCCGAAGAAGGAAAGTATCCAGCAGAAACTGAAGAGGATTCGCCCTCCCCGCGTCCAGATCACATATGACGTGGAGATCGGCGGGGCCATCGAGATGAAGGAGCTGCCGTTCGTCGTCGGAGTCCTCGGCGACTTCTCCGGCCAGCCCGTCGAACAGCTCCCGAGGCTGAAAGATCGGAAACTGATCGAGATCGACCGCGACAACTTCGATCAGGTGCTCGCGGCGCAGGCGCCGCGCCTGGCCCTTCGCGTTGATAACAAGCTGTCCGACGACGGCAGCAAGATGAACGTCGAGATGAAGTTCAACAACATGACGGACTTCGAGCCCGATCAAGTGGTGCAGCAGGTCGAGCCCCTGAGAAAGCTCGTCGAAGCGCGCCAGAAGCTTCGCGACATCCTGTCGAAGACCGACGGTAACGACAAGCTGGAAGCCATGCTGACGGACCTCCTCAAGGACCCGAACGCCCAGAAGCAGCTCGGAAAGCAGCTCGGCGTCGTGACGGACGAGGAAGGGAAGAAGGAAGAACCCCATGAGTAAGAACCCCGAGAAGAGGGCCGAATCCGAATCCGTCGTTCGGGAGCAGGAGGGGGGTCTTCTCAACAAGATCCTCGAGAGCGGGCGTCTGGCGCTTCGCGAGGACCAGGTCGACAACGCCAAGGACATGCTGGCCGAGTTCGTCCAGCAGGCCCTTCAAGGGCAGGTCGTCCTCTCCAAGGACCTCGAATCGACGATCAACACGCGCATCGCGGCGATCGACAAGCTCCTGTCGGCGCAGCTCAACGAAGTCATGCACCACCCGGACTTCCAGAAGCTCGAGGGAAGCTGGCGCGGCCTGAAGCATCTCGTGTTCGAAAGCGAGACCTCGACGATGCTCAAGATCCGCGTGCTGAACGTGTCCAAGAAGGATCTCCTGAAGGACCTCGAGCGGGCCGCGGAATTCGACCAGTCCGCGCTCTTCAAGAAGGTCTACGAAGAAGAGTACGGAACGTTCGGCGGCGCCCCTTTCGGCGCGTTGATCGGGGATTACGAATTCGGCAACCACCCGCAGGACATGTCGCTCCTCGAGAAAATCTCAGGCGTTGCCGCCGCGGCCAACGCGCCCTTCATCTCGGCGGCCTCGCCCGAGATGTTCGGCTGGCAGACCTATACCGAGCTGACTGAAGTGCGCGACCTCGCCAAGATCTTCGATCGGACCGAGTATGCGAAATGGCGCTCGTTCCGCGACTCGGAGGACTCGCGCTACGTGGGGCTCACCCTCCCCCACACCCTCATGCGTCTCCCGTACGGCAAGAACACCGTTCCGGTCGAGTCTTTCAATTTCGAGGAGGACGTGGACGGCAAGGACCACAAGAAGTACCTCTGGGGAAACGCCGCCTACTCGTTCGGGACGCGCCTGACCGAGGCCTTCGCGCTCTACAACTGGACCGTCGCGATTCGCGGCGTGGAGGGGGGTGGGCTCGTCCAGGGGCTCCCGGCGCACACCTTCCAGACCGACGAAGGCGACGTGGCGCTGAAGTGCCCGACCGAGATCGCGATCACCGACCGCCGCGAGAAGGAATTCTCGGACCTCGGCTTCATCTCGCTCGTCCACTGCAAGAACACCGACTACGCAGCGTTCTTCGGCGGGCAGTCGGCCCAGAAGGCGAAGAAGTACGACACCGATTTCGCGAACGCGAACGCGCGTCTCTCGACGCAGCTCCCCTATATCTTCGCCGTGTCCCGTTTCGCCCACTACCTCAAGTCGATCATGCGGGACAAGATCGGCAGCTTCGCCTCGCGCAAAGACGTGGAATTCTTCCTCAACAAGTGGATCTCGAACTACGTCACGCCTGACGACACGGCCTCGCCGGCGGTCAAGGCGCAGTTCCCCCTTCGCGAGGCCCGCATCGAAGTGGCGGAAGTTCCGGGCAAGCCCGGTGTCTACAAGGCGATCGCATTCCTCAGGCCGCACTTCCAGCTCGACGAGCTGTCGGTCTCCCTGCGGCTGGTGGCTGAGCTGCCGGCTCCGACGAGGAAGTAAGGGACGGGACGGCCAAAGGCCGGCGAATCGTCGCCGGCCTCGGCACCCGCCCCGGCGACGCGCCATGCCGAGGATCGACGACGAGATCCGGATCAACCTGTCGGTCCTCGACCGGCTCGTCGACTTCGAGCCGGAGGCGAAAGCCGAGCCTCCTGCTTCGCGCTCGAAGGCCCTTCGCCAGGTCAAACAGGCCCTCAAGCGCGACCTCGAGTGGCTCCTCAACACGCGCCGCGTGTTCGAGGTGCCCGACGAGCTGCCGCTCCTCGCCGACTCCATCCTCGCGTACGGCCTTCCGGACTTTTCCACCTTGAGCGTGAGAAGCGTCGGGGATCAGCACGACCTCACCCGCGCGCTCGAAGGCACGCTCAAGCGGTTCGAGCCCCGCCTCGAGGACATCGTCGTCAGCGTCGCGAACGCGTCCGTGCTCGAGCGCGCCTTCCGCTTCAAGATCGAGGCGCGACTGCGCATCGATCCGGTCTCCGAGCCGATCTCTTTCGACACGACGCTTCAGCTCGGGAGCGGCAACTTCGCGGTCAAGGGCGACTGATGCGCAGCGATCTCCTGGAGTACTACGAGCGCGAGCTGAGCTTCCTTCGCCAGATGGGGGCCGAGTTCGCCGACAAGTACCCGAAGGTCGCGTCCCGCCTGCAGCTCGAACCGGACAAGTGCGAGGACCCGCACGTCGAACGGCTCCTCGAGGCCTTCGCGTTCCTCGCGGCACGCGTGCGCCTCAAGATCGACGACGAGTTCCCCGAGATCACGGAATCGCTCCTCGGAATCCTGTACCCCACGTTTCTCGCGCCCGTGCCCTCGATGTCCGTGGTCCAATTCGTCCTCAATTCCGAGCAGGTGAGCGTGCAAACGGGGCAGACGATTCCGAAAGACTCGACGCTCGCGTCCGCCCCCGTCGACGGAATCCCGTGCCGCTTCCGGACCGCTTATCCGGTCACGATCTGGCCCGTCGAGGTGAGAGCCGCCCGCTTCGAGCAGGCGCCCGCGGTCACGATCGAGGGCCGCGATGCGCGGACGGTGCTCCACCTCGATCTGCACATCCTCGGAGGCGCCGCGCTGTCCGAGCTCAAGGAGAAGGCGTCCGAGGGCGACGAGCGCCCGCTCTCCCGGCTTCGCTTCTACCTGCAGGGCGAAGGCAAGGTCGTCCACTCGCTCTACGAGCTGCTCTTCAACGACGCACTCGCCGTCGAGCTCCGGCCGGGGGCCTCAGCGCCCGACTCCGAGGCGGTCACGCTGGGGCCGGAGGCTCTCAGACCGGTCGGCTTCGACGACGACGAGACGCTCCTGCCGACACCGGACCGCCTCTTCCGGGGATACCGCGTCCTCCAGGAATACTTCTCCTTCCCGGAGAAGTTTCTCTTCGTGGACCTCGACGGGCTCGAGCGGCTCAAAGGGCGCGCCTTCACGGACACGCTCGACGTGCGGATCCTCCTGGGACGTCCCTTCGCCGCGGAACGGAGCATCTCGGCGCAGACCTTCCGGCTGCATGCCACTCCGGTCGTGAACCTCTTCTCGCAGATGGCCGAGCCCATCCGGGTCACCCATCTGAGCCACGAGTACCGCGTCATTCCGAACCTGAGGCGACCGGGGGCGCACGAGGTCTGGTCGGTCGACAGCGTGACGTCGACGGGCGCCGACCTCGATACCGTGCGGACGTATCAGCCGTTCTTCGCGTTCCGCCACGACGCGGAGCGCGCAGGCCAGCAAGCCCTCTGGCACGCGAGCCGGCGCCCGTCGGAGCGCAAGGACGACGAAGGGACCGAGGTCTTCCTCACCCTCGTCGACATGAACTTCGATCCAACCGTGCCCGACACCGACACCCTCACCGTGCACGTGACCAGCTCGAACCGCGACCTTCCGGGCCGCCTCCCGTTCGGCAATCCCGAGGGGGACTTCCAGCTCGAAGGGCCCGGGGTTTTCACCGCGATCCGAAGCCTCGTGAAGCCGACCGCGAGCCTTCGGCCGCCGCTCCGGCGCGGGGCGCACTGGAGGCTCATCTCGCACCTCGCCCTGAACGTCCTGTCGCTCGTCGAGCGCGAGGGAGAGAAGGGCCCGGAGGCACTGCGGGAAATCCTGCGGCTCTACGACATCTCCGATTCGTCGGTCACCCGGCAGCAGATCGACGGGATCTCGAAGCTCTCCGCGCGCCGGGTCGTCCGGCCGCTCCGCGACATCCACCCGGGATTCGTGAGGGGACTCGAGGTCTCGATCGACTTCGACGAGCAGAACTTCGTCGGCTCGGGCGTTTACCTTTTCGCGTCCGTGCTCGAGCGCTTCCTCTCGCTCTACGCGTCCGTGAACTCCTTCAGCCAGCTCGTGGCGTCGACGAAGCAGCGCGAGGGAGTCATGCGCCGCTGGCCGCCACGCACCGGCGACCAGATCGTCCTTTGATCGAGCGGCTGCGGACGCGCCCCGAGCACTTCGGGTTCTTTCAGGCTGTCCGGCTGCTGTCGCGGCTCTCGCCGTCCCGCGCCCCGGTCGGCCACGACGGGCCGCCTGCGCGCGAGACCGCGCGCTTCAGAACCCGCGCCACCCTGGAGTTCCCGCCGAGCGAGATTCACGACCTCCGCGCCGATCCCGACGACCCCGACCGTCCCCCAGAAGTCACCGTCGCGATCGGAGGGACGACCGGGCCGCTCGGCGTTCTTCCCATCCCGTATACCGAGCTCCTCATCGAGCGGGTCCGTTACAAGGACTACGCGCTCTGGGAGTTCCTCGACCTTTTCAACCACCGCTTCCTGTCGCTGTTCCACCGCGCCTGGCAGAAGTACCGCTTCCCCGTGGTGTACGAGAGCGGCGGCGACGATCCCTTCATCGAGGGCCTCTTCGCGCTGATCGGCCTCGGCACGGGGGGGCTCCGCGGGCGCCAGAGCGTCTCCGACGACGCGCTCCTCCTGTACGCCGGCCTCATCGCGCAGCACCCGCACTCGGCGAGCGCGATCGAGGGAATCCTCCGCGATTACTTCGGGGTCCCGGCCGCGACACGGCAGTTCGTCGGACAGTGGCTCGACCTGGAGCCGGAAGACGCCTCAAAACTGGGGTCCAAAAACAGCCGCCTCGGCGTCGACCTCGTCTGCGGCGACCATGTCTGGAACAGCCAATCCCGCTTCCGGATCCGGCTCGGCCCGCTGGGCTTCACCTCCTTCCAGGCCTTTCTGCCTCGCGGAGCCGGCTGGAGGCCGCTGAACGAGCTCGTCCGATTCCTCGTCGGCGTCGAGTACGACTTCGACGTGCAGCTCGTCCTGAAGAAAGAGGAGATTCCCCAGTGCCACCTGGGATCCGACGCCGCCGCCCCGCCGATGCTCGGCTGGACAACGTGGCTCAAGAGCGCCTCCTCGCCCGCCGATGCCTCGGATCTGATTCTCGAGTCCATGAACTAGGATAAGAGCCCGTCCAAAAGCGCGAGAAGAGGAAGGAAGCGTCCATGAGCGCGAATCTGAAATCCCTTATCGGCCGAATGAACGACACCTGCCGGAACGCCCTCGAGGGGGCTGCCGGGCTCTGCCTCTCGCGGACGAACTACGACGTCGACGTCGAGCACCTGCTCGTCAAGCTGGGCGAAACGCCGGACACGGACTTCCACCGGATCCTCCGCCGGTTCGAGATCGACGAGTCCCGGCTCGCGAAAGACCTCGTGCGATCGCTCGACCGGCTCAAGACCGGGAACACCCGCACGCCGGCTCTCTCCCCCCGCCTCCCGAAGCTCGTCGAAGAAGCCTGGCTCCTCGGCTCGATCGATTTCGGCGCCTCCCGAGTCCGCTCCTCGCACATCCTTCTCGCTCTCCTCGAGAAGGAGGAATTCGCCCGTCTCGCGCGCGAGATCTCCAAGGAGTTCGCGGCGATCTCCGTCGAGACGCTGCGCAAGAGCTTCGTCGACATCGTGACCGGCTCGGTCGAAGACCGCGACGCCTCTTCGCTCGGCGAAGCGCCGGCCGGCGACACGGCGGGCGGTGCGACGGGCGTCCCCGGCCGGACGAAGGCGCTGGATCAATACACCGTCGACCTGACGGCTCGCGCGAAAGCCGGCCACATCGATCCGATCCTCGGCCGCGACTTCGAGATCCGGCAGGTCATCGACATCCTCACGCGCCGCCGCCAGAACAACCCCATCCTCACCGGAGAGGCCGGAGTCGGGAAGACGGCCGTCGTCGAGGGGTTCGCGCTGCGCATCGCCCAGGGAGACGTTCCCGGCCCGCTGAAGAACGTCGCCGTGAGGACTCTCGACCTCGGGCTCCTGCAGGCCGGAGCCGGAATCAAGGGCGAGTTCGAGAACCGCCTGAAGACGGTCATCGAGGAGGTGAAGGCCTCGCCCCAGCCGATCATCGTCTTCATCGACGAGGCGCACACCATGATTGGCGCCGGCGGCCAAGCCGGGCAGAACGACGCCGCGAACCTCCTGAAGCCGGCCCTCGCGCGCGGCGAGCTGCGCACGATCGCTGCGACGACCTGGGCCGAGTACAAGAAGTATTTCGAGAAGGACGCCGCTCTCGCGCGGCGTTTCCAGGTCGTCAAGGTCGAGGAGCCGACCGAGGCGGTCGGCATCATCATGATGAGAGGCCTCACGGAGCCTCTCGAGAACCACCACAAGGTCCGGATCCTCGACGAAGCCGTGGAGGACTCCGTTCGGCTGTCGCACCGCTACATCTCGGGTCGCCAGCTTCCCGACAAGTCCGTCTCCGTCCTGGACACGGCCTGCGCGCGCGTGGCGATCGGCCAGGCGGCGACGCCCCCCGCGGTCGAGGACGCGCAGCGGGCGATCGACCACGGCGCCGCCGAGATCGAGGCTCTCGCGCGCGAGGAGGCGACCGGTGTCGACCACAAGGAGCGCCTCGGCGAGCTTGCGGCAAAAAAGGTGGCCGAAGAGGAGAAGCTCACTGTCCTGAAGGCGCAGTGGGACAAGGAGCGGGAGCTTATCGGGAAGATCCGCGAGGTGAGGTCGAAGCTAGAGGATCTGGCCGCCCCGAAAAAGAAGGGGGCCGACGCGAAGTCCGCGGGGCCTGGCGCAAAGTCTGCGGCGGCCGCGGCCGCTCCCGCGACGCCTGCGGCCCCGCCGCAGGACCCCGCGGCGCTCCGGGCCGAGCTCGACACCCTCAACAGGGAGCTCGAGAAGGTGCAGGGCGAAACGCCCCTCATGCAGGCCTGCGTCAACTCGCAGACCATCGCCGAGGTCATCTCCGGGTGGACCGGGATCCCCGTCGGGAAGATGCTGACGGACGAGATCCACACGGTCCTCGCGCTCAAGGACCGGCTCGAGCAGCGCGTCATCGGCCAGTCGCACGCCCTCGAGGCGATCGCGAGCCGGATCCGGACCGCCCGCGCGAACCTGACGGATCCGCGCCGGCCCATCGGCGTCTTCCTCCTCGTCGGGCCGAGCGGCGTAGGCAAGACCGAGACCGCCCTGACGCTCGCGGAGGCGCTCTACGGCGGGGAGCGCAACCTCATCACGATCAACATGAGCGAGTATCAGGAGGCGCACACGGTCTCGTCGCTCAAGGGCTCGCCGCCGGGCTATGTCGGCTACGGCGAGGGGGGCGTCCTGACCGAGGCCGTCCGGCGCCGCCCCTACTCCGTCGTCCTCCTCGACGAGGTCGAGAAGGCGCACCCCGACGTCATGGAACTCTTCTACCAGGTCTTCGACAAGGGGATGCTCGAGGACGGCGAAGGACGTGAGATCGATTTCAAAAACACCGTCATTCTCCTGACGTCCAATGCCGCCACCGACACGCTGATGAAGCTCTGCGCCGATCCCGAGACCGCCCCGGAGCCCGAAAAGCTCGTGGAGGCGATCAAACCCGAGCTGAACAAGATCTTCAAGCCGGCCCTCCTCGGGCGGATGGTCATCATCCCCTTCTACCCGATCTCGGACAACGTCATGCGGCAGATCATCAAGCTTCAGCTCGGTCGGATCGGGAGCCGGCTGAAGGAGAACCACGGTGCCTCGTTCAGCTTCGACGACTCTGTCATCAACGAGATCCTGGGGCGCTGCAAGGAGGTCGAAAGCGGCGCGCGCAACGTGGACCACATCCTGACGCGGACGGTCCTCCCCGAGATGTCGGGCGAGTTCCTTGCCCGGATGGCCGAGGGCCGGACGATGTCGCGCGTGCGCGTAACCGTCGGCGACGGCGGAAACTTCCGCTACGAGTTTGACTGATGCGATGCCCGAGCCCGGAAGAAAACCAGGTTCGTGACTCGCGTTACAGCGCGGGGGGCGCCGCCGACCTAGCTTTTGATCGCAGGACCGGTGAAGAGGGGGCCCAAATGCGTCCTCACCCAGTTTCGATGAGAATCGCCCGGCCATCCCCGTTCGAGAGGTGCTGAGTGGCCTACACGCAAGCCGGCCGCCGACTCAAGGTCACGACGCCGTTGGGCAAGGACGTTCTGCTCCTGAACGGCTTCTCGGGACACGAAGCGATATCCCGGCCTTTCTTTTTTCAACTCGAGTGTGTTGCCGAGAACGCAACGACGATCGCCTTCGACAAACTCCTGGGCCAGAAGATCACCGTCACGCTCTCGCTGCCGGGAGGCAAAGAGCGCTGCATCAACGGCGTCTGCAATCGGGTCGCTCAGGGCGCGCGGGACGCCACGTTCACGCGATATGTCCTGGACCTCGTGCCGCAGGCCTTCCTCCTCTCCCGGAAGACACAGAGCCGGATCTTTCAGCATCTCTCGATTCCCGACATCTTGAAGAAGGTCCTGACGGGCCTCGACGTCAAGTGGGAAATTAACGGAACGTTCCATCCCCGTGACTATTGCGTGCAGTACCGCGAGTCCGACTTCGCGTTCGCAAGCCGGCTCATGGAGGAGGAAGGGATCTACTACTTCTTCAAGCACAGCGACGGCAGTCACACGATGGTCGTCGCGAATACGCCGGGGAGCCATTCGGATCTTCCGGTCGAAAGCTCGCTCATCTTCGAGGCCGTCGGGGGAGGAACCCGCGAGGAGGACCGCGTCAATGCCTGGGAGAAGGCGCAAGAGCTGCGTTCGAGCAAGGTGACGCTCTGGGACCACTGCTTCGAGCTGCCCCACAAGCACCTCCAGGGCGTGGCGTCCATCCAGGCGTCCGTCACCGCAGGCAAGTCCAGCCACAAGCTGCAGCTCGCAGCCAATGCCCCGCTCGAGCTTTACGATTTCCCCGGCGCCTACGCGCAGCGCTTTGACGGAATCAACAAGGGAGGCGGCGAGCAGCAGGACATCCAGAAGATTTTCCAGGACAACTCCCGAACCGCGGACCTGATGATGCAGTCAGAGGCGTCCGCCAGCGTCCTCGTGCACGCCGCGAGCAACTGCCGCCAGATTGTCTCGGGCCACAAGTTCACGCTCGAGCGCCATTTCGAGGGAGACGGCCCGTGGGTCGTCTACCAGGTCGAGCACTCCGCTTCCGAGGCCGCCGACCTGCGCTCCGGCGGAGGCGATTTCACCTATCAGAACCACTTCACGTGCTTCCCGTTCGATCTGCCCTTCCGCCCGCCTCTCCTCACGCCGATCCCCACGATCAATTGTCCCCAGACTGCTGTCGTCGTCGGGCCTCCCGGCGAGGAAATATTCACGGACAAGTACGGCCGTATCAAGGTGCAGTTTCACTGGGACCGCGAGGGGAAAAACGACACCGACAGCTCGTGCTGGGTTCGGGTCGGGCAGCCCATCGCGGGGCGCCGCTGGGGCGCCTCCTTCTGGCCGCGGATCGGCCAGGAGGTGATCGTCGATTTCCTCGACGGGGACCCGGACCAGCCGATCATCCTCGGGAGCGTCTACAACGCCGACCAGATGCCGCCTTACCTCGGCGACAGCCCGGACGGCAAGCACAAGAACGACAACAAGCTGATGGGCGTCAAGTCGAACACGACGCTCGGGGGCGAAGGGTTCAACGAGTGGCGTTTCGACGACACGAAGGGCAAGGAGCAGGTCTTCCTCCATGCCGAAAGGAACATGGACACCCGCGTGAAGAACGACTCGATGGAGAGTGTCGGAGGTGACAAGCACCTCATCGTGGGCGGAGAGAAGGACGGGAAGAAGTGGGGCGACTTCAAGCAGCTCGTCTACCGGCACGTCTATCTTCACTACAAGGGCTCGCTGTCGCAGACCGTGGGCCGGAATTTGTTCCTCCTGGTCGGAGGAGAGGGGGAAGACGCGCGGGATCTGGAGATCACTTGCAAGGGCAAGCGCGCAGTGCTCGTGGAGGACCTAGACGTCGTTCACGTGAAGGGCACCCGGGCGGAGATGTTTGACGGCGACCAACACGTGACAGTGGGCGGTGACCAGCAGGAGAAGGTCGGGAAGAACCACGCCCTCGACGCCGGTCAGGAGATCCACCTGAAGGCGGGAATGAAGGTCGTCATCGAGGCAGGGGCGCAGCTCACCCTCAAGGGCCCCGGCGGCTTCATCGACATCAGCCCTGCAGGCGTCGCGATCCAGGGGACCATGGTCCTGATCAACTCCGGTGGCGCGGCCGGGTCCGGAAGCGGTGCACACCCCAGCTCGGCGCCGGACCCCAATCTGCCCCCCC
>Ga0209385_1000020_pt1 | contig 55172 bp, 47 predicted proteins | sample NGEPerB_FD_184506 | JGI IMG/M metagenome (GOLD analysis project Ga0209385, IMG submission 184506) | Arctic peat soil microbial communities from the Barrow Environmental Observatory site, Barrow, Alaska, USA - NGEE PermafrostAB12-B... | ecosystem: Environmental > Terrestrial > Soil > Wetlands >... | reverse complement strand
GTCTAGCGAAATCCGGGCCGCGGCCCCTCGCCCCCCGCCCGCTGCCCCCGGCCTCAACGCGATTCGGTGCTGCGGGCGTTCGTTCCGACGTACGGGAACGGGAGGTGGTCCTCGACCACGGACACCGGGAAGCGCCGGTGGGCCCCGGCGATGGCCTCCCCGACCGCTCTTGCGCTGCGCTCCTCGGCCACTGACATCCGGAGCGCCGGGAGCGCCTCTTCGAAGGTCACGTCGCGCGCATCGAGGCGCTCGTCGACTCGGAACACGTGGAAACCGTGCGGCGTCGCCAGCACGGCGCTCGTTTTTCCGGCGGAAAGGCTCCACACCGCCTTTTCGAACTCGCGGGGCAGGTCGAGGCGCCCGAGGAGACCCAACGAGCCGCCGGACACCGCGTTCGGCGCGACGCTCGCGGTGCGCGACACGTTTTCCCAGCTCGCGCCCTCGGCGAGACGTTTCACGGCGGCGTCGGCGTCCTCCCGCGTGCGGAAAAGGAGCTGCGACACGCGCACCAGGGCGAGCCTCTTGTAGCGCTCGGGATGGGCGTCGTACTCCTTCCTGAGGTCCGAGTCCTGCAGCGTTTCGAGCCCGGCGGCGCGGTTGAGGAACGCGCGGCGCTTCTCCATGGGGGTCGCGCCGGCAACCGGCGGCTCGGCGGCTTCCACGGCCCGCGCGAGAAGCACCTCGTCGAGGTACTGGTCGAGGAGGCTCGAAAGGACGCGCGGCGAGACGTTCTTCGGGTCCTCGCTCGTCGCTGTCTTCACCCACGCCATGAACGCGTCCAGGGTGACCGGCCGGTCGCCCGCCATCGCGACCGTTTCCGGCCGCGCCACGGACGGCGGGCCGCTTTTCCGCGCGCACCCCCCCGCGACGAGAGCCGCCAACGTCGCCGCGGCGAGAGTGGCGACCAGAGCCACGAGAGCGGACCGGGCCATGGGGCGCATCATGCAGCCCCCACGAGGAACGTGCCCAGCGCGCCCGGCATCGACGCGAGGACTTTCGGGCGGGCGAGGTCGAGGAGGGCGCGCGCCGCGCGCTCCAAGACCCCAGCTCCATCGGCCCCGAGTCCGGCAAAGGCCCTGGGAAGCCGGAAGGCGTCCGGGCCGGAGGCGAAGAGATCCCCTTTCCTCAGCATCGCCACGACGCGGTCCGGGTCGAGGCCGTGCTCCTTCTCGAGCGTCGCGGCCAGCTCGTCGCCGCGCCGCTGGACGGCCTTGACGCCGAGAGCGCGCGCGAGGAGCCGGAGCCGCGCGATTTCGAGGAGCCGCTCGAAGGCCGGGGGCGGCGCGCCATACCGGTCGGCGGCGGTCGCCGCTTCGCGCCAAAGCGTCTCCGGATCGGACGCGGCCGCGATCTTCTTGTAGAGCGCCATGCGGAGGCTCTCCTCGGGAATCCACGCCGCCGGCAGCGCCAGCGGCAGCCCGAGCTGAAGCGTCACGTCGCGCGTCTCTGGCACCGGCTCGCCCTTGATCTCGGCCATCGCCTCCTCGAGGAGGTTCACGTACGTCTCGAACCCCACGGACTCGATGTGGCCCGACTGCTCGCCGCCGAGGAGGTTCCCCGCGCCCCGGATCTCCAGATCCTTCGCCGCGATGCGGAAGCCCGCGCCGAGATCCGAGAACTCCTGGATCGCCCGCAGGCGCCGGCGCGCGTCGTCCGACAGCGGCATGCCCGGCGGCACCAGCAGCCAGCAGGAGGCCGCCTTATCGCTCCGGCCCACGCGGCCGCGCAGCTGATAGAGCTGCGAGAGACCGTACAGGTCGGCGCGGTCGATGAGCATCGTGTTCGCGGACGGGATGTCGAGGCCGTTCTCGACGATCGTCGTCGCGAGAAGGACGTCGGCCGCGCGCGTCACGAACGCGCGCATCGCGCGCTCGAGCTCGCCTTCCGACATCTGCCCGTGCGCCGTCACGACGCGGACGTCCGGAACGAGCGCTGCCAGCTTCTCGCGCCAGAAGCCCAGCGAGTCGATGCGGTTGTGGACGACGTACACCTGTCCGCCACGGTCCACCTCGGCGCGAATCGCATCGCGGATGACGTCGTCGTTGATGGGCACGACGTGCGTCGCGATCGCGAGCCGGTCCTTCGGAGGCGTCTCGATGACGGAGAGGTCGCGGATGCCCGCGAGCGAGAGATGCAGGGAGCGCGGGATGGGCGTCGCCGACATCGCGAGGACGTCCACCGACGCGCGCCACTCCTTGATGCGCTCTTTCTGCGCGACGCCGAAGCGCTGCTCCTCGTCCACCACGAGGAAGCCGAGGTCCTTGAACGCGACGTCCTTGCTGAGAAGCCGGTGCGTTCCCACGACGACGTCGAGCGTTCCTTCCGCGAGGCGCCGCAGCAGCTCTTTCTGGTCGTCCTTCCCGCGGAAGCGCGACAGGAGGTCGATGGAGACGGGGAACGCCGCGAACCGCCGCCTCAGCGTCCGGAAATGCTGGTCCGCGAGAATCGTCGTCGGCGCGAGAAGGGCAGCCTGCTTGCCGTCCAGCACGCACTTGAAGATCGCGCGCATCCCGACCTCCGTCTTTCCGTAACCCACGTCGCCGCACAGGAGCCGGTCCATCGGCTTGTCGGACTCCATGTCCCGCTTCACGTCGCGGATCGCCGCGGCCTGGTCGGCCGTCTCCGTGTATTCGAACGCCTCCTCGAATTCCTTCTGCCACGGCGAATCCTTCGAGAACGCATGGCCGGGCGCGGCCGCGCGCCGCGCGTAGAGCTTCAGGAGCTGGTCGGCGATGTCCTTGACGGCCTTTCTCACCGACGACTTCCGCTTCTCCCAGCCGAGGCCGCCCAGCCTGTCGAGCGCGGGCGGCGGCCCGTCGCCCGCCGACGCGTACTTCTGGATGAGATCCAGCCGTTCGACGGGCACGAGCAGCTTCGCGTCTCCCGCGTAGCGCAGGTCCACCATCTCGCGCACGAGACCCGCGTCCTCGATGCGCGCGAGGCCCGCGAACCTCCCGAGGCCGTAGTCGCGATGCACGACGACGTCCCCGACCTTCAGGTCGCGGAGGTCCGACAGGAACGCTTCCGACGCGGACTTGCGGCGCGGCGCCGAGGAGCGTGGCTCGCCGAAGAGATCCGTCGCCGTGAGCAGCAGAACGCCCGCGGACCGAAAGAGGAACCCCGAGCGCGGTCCGCCCGAAACGACGCGGCACGCGCCGGACGCGAGGGGCGAAACGACGTCCTCGGACTTTCCCTGATGCTCGATCTCGTATTCGTCGAGGAGGCGCTCGACGTGCTCGCGCTCGCCCTTCGTCGCCGCGGCGAGGAGAACGGCGAGGCCGTCCTTCCGCGCACGCGAGACCTCCTTCACGACGTCCGGCAGCCGGTCCTCGAAGGACAGGACCGACTCCGCTCCGATCGCGATCGTGTCGCCGGCCGGAACGGCGGGGGCGAGAGCGACGAGCGCGCGCCTCTCGAGCTCCTCGGTCAGGCGGTCCGCATCGCCCGCGAGGCGCGCCGGATCGGGCACGACACGTCCGGCCTTGCGGGCCTTCTCGTAGTCGAGGCGCAGCACGTCGGCCGCCCGGACGAGCTCCGCGGCGACGGCGTCGGGGTCGTCGACGGCGAGGACGAAGTGGTACGCGTGGTCGAGGACGTGGGATTCCGCGCCCTCGAGGAGCGGCAACAGCTCCTCGAGGCCGTCGTGCCGGCGCGCGAGCGAGACGTCGCGCGGCACCGGCGGGTCGTCGTCTGCCGTGCGGCAGTCCGCGAGGACGCGCAGTGCCGCCTCGCGCGCCTGACGCGTGTCTGGCGTAAGCGCCATGGGCGGGAGCGACACCAGGGAAAGCGCGCCCGTCGAGCGCTGCGTGTCCGGGTCGAAGGAGCGGATCGACGCGATGGCGTTCAGGTCGAACTCGATCCGCACGGGCTCGGACCGATGCGGCGGGAAGACGTCTAGGAGGCCGCCACGCACCGCGAGATCGCCGGTCTCCGTCACGAGGTCCGCGCGCGCGTAGCCCTCGTCGAGCAGGGCCTCGGCGATGCGCGCGGGCAGGACGTCGTCCCCCACGGTCAGAGAGCGCGTGCGCCTCCGGAAATCGTCCGCCGGCGGCAAGCGCCTGAGAAGCGCGCGCGCCGGGACGACGAGCATCTCCACCGAGCCCTCCGCGAGGCGTGTCAGCGTCCCGAATTCCTCGCGCCTGACCTTCAGTGACGGCGCGATCTGCTGATAGGGCGACAGCGCCGGCGCGGGAAAGAACGCCACCCGCTCCTCGCCGAGAACGCTCGCCGCGTCGCGCGCGAAGGCCGCCGCGTCGCGCTCGTGGGCGAACACCACGGTCCATTTCAGCCCGAGCGACGCGCCCACGGCTTCGAGGAGGTAAGGCAGCAGGCCCGGGGGCGCCCCCGACAGAGACACGCTTCCCGTCGACGTTCCGAGGACCCCCGCCTCGATCCGCCCGGAAAGACGCTGCACCGCGGCCGCGGTGGCAAGCGTCTTGAGAAGCGGATCCCTCCGCCGCGTCACCCGGCCGATTATGGCCGCGCCCGTCCTAGTGCGCCTTGATTATTGTGGCGTCGGGGCACTGGCGTCAGTTTGACGCCGGAGGCGCGTCCGTGAAGTCGATCCGGGTTGGCTGGCTCTGTCTTTTTCTGGTCCCGCTGGCCGCGGCGCCCCCGCTCGGGGCCCAGGCCTCGTCGCGCAACGACGAAGTCGAGACCTGCCTCGGCTGCCACGGAGACAAGGACGCGTCCTTCAACCTTCCGAGCGGCGAGACCCAGTCGCTGTTCGTGCCGCGGGACGTCTTCGAGAAGTCCGTCCACGGAGCGAGGCAGGGCTGCATCGGCTGCCATCCCGGTCAAGCCGAAGTCCCCCATCCCTCGCTTACCGCGAAAGACAAGGCGGCGTTCTCGGCGGGCTTCAAGGATCTCTGCAAGACCTGCCACTTCGAGAACTACACGAAGGCCCTCGACGGCGTGCACTACAAGATCCTCGCCGCGGGCGGCAGCGCGCCGTTCTGCGTGGACTGCCACGGCGCGCACGACATCTCCCAGCCGAAGGTGCCGCGCACGAAGGTCTCGGAAACGTGCGGGGGCTGCCACGGGGACATGGCCGAGACGTACGCGAAGAGCGTCCACGGACAGGCGCTTCTCGCCGGCAACCAGGACGTGCCCGTTTGCACCGACTGCCACCATGCGCACGACATCGCGGACCCGCGCACGAAAGACTGGCGCCTCACGACGATCGATCTCTGCGCGAAATGCCACACGAACAAGACGCTGATGGCCAAGTACGGACTTTCGACGAACGTCGTCTCGTCTTACCTCACGGACTTTCACGGCATGAGCGCGAAGCTCGCCACCTCGGGCGAGAAACCGAAGACCGTCACGGCGCTCTGCATCGACTGCCACGGCACCCACGACATCACGAAGGCCCGGGACGGCAACTCGCAGGTGCTGAAGGCGAACCTCCAAAAGACCTGCGCGAAGTGCCACGCCGGCGCCACAAAAAACTTCCCCGCCGCGTGGCTCTCGCACTACGAACCGAGCATGAAGAAGGCGCCGCTCGTCTGGGCCGTCGGCGTCTTCTACAAGATCTTCATCCCTTTCATCATCGGAGGCCTCTGCCTGCAGATCCTCCTCCACCTCTGGCGCGTGCTGGTGAACAGATGACCGAATACGCGATCCGTTTCACGAAGAGGCAGCGCCTCGAGCACTTCATCGTGATGACGACCTTCATCCTTCTCGCGGTCACAGGTTTTCCCCAGAAGTTCTTCGAAACCGGCTGGGCGCGCGGCATCGTGAACCTCATCGGAGGGCTCGATCACCTCCGCTTCGTCCATCGCGTCTCCGGAATCCTCTTCTCGCTCTTCACGCTATGGCACATCGGCGTGAGCGTGATCCTCTCGCTCGAGCGGCGGATGAAGCTCACGATGCTGCCGAACAAGAAGGACTTCACGGACGCGGTCCAGCAGCTCCGCTACGACCTCGGCCTCGTCGAATCGCAGCCCGCCTTCGATCGCTTCGACTACCGGCAGAAGTTCGAGTACTGGGGCCTCGTGCTCGGCGGCCTCGTCATGATCTCGACGGGTCTCGTCCTCTACTTCCCGATGCTCGTGACGCGCTTTCTGCCCGGCGAGCTGATTCCGATGTCGAAGGTCGCGCACAGCAACGAGGGCCTGATGGCGTTCCTCGTCGTCATCACCTGGCACATCTACAACGCCCACCTGGCGCCCGGCATCTTCCCGTTCGACCCGGCCATCTTCACGGGCAAGATCAGCAAGGAGCGGCTCAGGCACGAGCACCAACTCGAGTACGCGCGCCTCTATGGCGACCCGGCCCACGCCGAGCCCGCTCCCGCCGAGCCCGCTCCCGCCACGCTCCCGCCTCCGGCGCCGAAAGCGGAGACGAAAGCACCGCCGAAGCCGTGAACCCCGAAGAGCACCAACGCCTCGGGGTTCAGAACGCCCTGCAGGCACGGGCGCTTCTTCTCGTCGGGTTCGGCATCCTCGCGCCGCTCGTCGTCCTCGGGTTCCTGGTTTCGAGCGCCCTCGACGACCTCTCCGCGCGCGTCGTGCGCGACCAGCAGATCCTCGCCCGCAGCGCCGTCGCGCATGCCGAGGAAAAGCTCCGGGACGACCTCGAGGGCCTCTACGGCGGCGGCGTCGAGCCCGACAGCCTCGCGCGCCGCTCCGCGCTCCTCGGCACGTATCGCCGCTCGCGTCTTTTCTCCAGCGTTTTCCTCCTGAGTCCGCGCGGCGAGATCCTGTGGGAGGAACCCGCCGGCGGGCATCGCGAGGACCATCTCTTCGAGATGCCGGCCGCGCAGGAGGCTCTGGCCACCGGCCGCCGCGCGGCCTCCGCCCTTACGACACTTCCGGACGGCGCGCACCGCCTCTTCCTCTTCGTTCCGCTCGTGGATCAGGGCGGGAGGACCACCGGCCTGGCCGGCGCGAGCCTGGACCCGGCGCTTCCCGCCTTCGCGGCCCTCCTGCCTGCCGTCCAGACCGGGGAGGGACTCACGACCGAGCTCATCGACGCGGCGGGTGAGGTCGTCGCGACGTCCGATCCGGGGCCCGGACGGACGCCGCCCGTCGGCGCGGCATTCCTGCTGCCGCTCCTCCAGGGCCGCCGGGCGTATGCGGGCCGCGTGGGCGAGGACGCGATCGCCTTCGCGCCCCTGAGGCTCTTCCCCTGGGGCGTCGTCGTGCGCGAGCGGGCCGCACACGCGTTCGCGCCCGCGATCGCGTTCCGCCGGCGGATGCTGGCCGTCACGCCCGTGTTCCTCGCGCTCGCCGCGCTCTTCACGTGGGGCGCGGCGCGCAGCGTGCTCCGGCCTCTCCTCGTCCTCACGCGCGCCGCCGAGCGCATCACGGGCGGCGATCTCGCACAACCCATCCCGCCGCTACCCGACGACGAGGTCGGCCGGCTCGGCCGCTCTCTCGAGACGATGCGCGCACGCCTCGAGCGCGACGACCGGCGCGCCGAGCTGCTCAAGCGTTTCCTGAGCGCGCAGGAAGGCGAGCGCATGCGCATCGCGCGCGAGCTCCACGACGAAACGTGCCAGACGATCTCGGCCATGTCCTTCCGGCTCGAGAGCGCGCTCGGCGATCTGCCCGCGGGCGAGGCGCGCGCGCGCCTCGAGGAGGTCAAGGGCCTCGCGGGACGCGCCCTCGACGACCTGCACCGCGTCATCTTCGACCTGCGTCCCTCCGTCCTCGACGATCTCGGCCTCCTCGCCGCCGTGAGGTGGTACGCCGCGCGCCATCTCGAACCGCTCGGCATCACGGTGAAGTGCGAGTTCGAGGACGTCGAGAGCCGCGTGCCGCAAGACGTCGCGACGGCCGTCTTCCGCATCGTGCAGGAGGCGCTCCTGAACGTGGCCAGGCACGCCGGGGCCGAAGACGTGCTCGTGCAGATCGCGGCCAGCGAGAAGACTCTCCTCATCGAGATCGAGGACGACGGCAAGGGATTCGATCCGAAAAGCGTCGTGCAGCCCTCCGAGACGGGGCGCGGCCTGGGCATCCTGGGCATGCGCGAGCGCGTCGAGATCCTCGGTGGGAAGATGAGCCTCGACTCCGCGCCCGGCGAGGGGACCCACCTGGCGTTCGAAATTCCGATCCCGCGGGAGGCCCACCCTGTCTAGGACGCGCGTCGTAATCGCCGACGATCACGCCCTCATGCGCGAAGGCGTGCGCGCGCTGCTCGCGAAGGCCGACGACATCGAGGTCGTGGGCGAGGCCGAGGACGGCCGGCAGGCCATCGACCGCTGCAAGGAGCTCGAGCCCGACGTCCTCCTCCTCGACATCGCCATGCCGAACCTGGGCGGCCTGGAGGCCGCGCTCGAGATCCGGAAACTCAGCCCGCGCACGAAGATCATCGTCCTCACCCAGTACGAGGACCGCGAATACGTCTCGCGCTTCCTGAAGATCGGCGTCTCGGGCTACGTGCTGAAGAAGGCGGCGGGCGCGGAGCTGGCCTCGGCGATCCGCAGCGTCGCGCGCGGGGGGCTCGTGCTCGCGCCGGAAGTCGCGCGCGTCGCCCTCGAGGAGCGCGAGGCCGCGGCCTCCGGCACCCAAACCGTCGACACGTACGAGACGCTCACCGACCGCGAGAAGCAGGTCCTGAAGCTCGTCGCCGAAGGGCACAGCAACAAGGAGATCGCCGAGCTGCTCGGCATCGGCGTGAAGACCGCGATGTCCCACCGCGAGCACGTCATGAGCAAGCTGGGCGTCCACGGGCGTACGGAGCTCATCCGCTTCGCCCTCCGCCACGGGATCATCCAGGCGTAGAGCGTAGAGGAGGGCTCTACGGTCAGATCAGGCCGACGGCCCGGGACGCGAGGACCGCGACGACGAGGAGAGAGATGAGCGACTGCAGCATCGTCAGGACCTTCGCCCAGCGCGAGAGGATGGGCGTGTCGGTGGGCGAGAAGGCCGTGCTGTTGTTGAACGCGACGAAGAGATAGTCCACGAACCGGGGCGTCCAGTTCTTCGGCCCCGGGCACCCTTCCATCATCTGGGGGAAGAAGAAATCTCCCTCGGAGTGCGCGCCGCGCCCGTCCCGGGCGAACGGTCCGCCCGCGTCGAGCCTCCAGTACCAGATCGCGAAGACCAGCACGTTGGCGACCCAGAGACACGTGGCGGATTTCGCGAGCTCCGCCGGCGTCTCGCTCTTCTTAGGCAGCCCCGCGATGAGGAGTGCGAGGGAGCCGACGAGGGTCAGCGTCACGACGCCGCTCATCACGAAACCGAGCGCGCGCGTGAGCGAAGCGCGGCCCGCCCGATGGGCGAGCGCAGTGGGAACGGCGAGGACGAGGAGAACGACGAGAACTACCCAGCGCGGGCCCACGATGAGCGTCGGCGGCAGCGCGAAGTTGAGGAGGCCGAGCGCGAGGAGCGCGAAGAGGACCGGCCAGCGGACCTCCGACTGGATCACCTTGGGCGCCGTCATCGGCGACATCTTATCCGGCCTGAAGCGGCCGGCTCTCGTCCGCGAAGCTTTCCCCCGCCGAGGGCGAGACCTGCGTGCCCTGAAAAGAAAACCGGCGCCGAAGTGACTTCGGCGCCGGAAAAAAATAGAGAGCTTGAAAAAGAAGAGCGAGGACTAGTAGCGGCCGCGACCGCCGCCGCCGCCGCCGTAACCACCGCCGCCGCCGCGGTTTTCCTGGGGCTTGGCCTCATTCACCTTGAGGGCGCGACCGTCGTGGTCGCGGCCGTTCAGGGCGCCCATGGCCTTCTGGCCGTCTTCGTCGGACATCTCGACGAAGCCGAAGCCCTTCGAGGAGCCGGTGTCGCGGTCAGAGATCACGCGGGCGGATTCGATGTTGCCGAAGGGCTCGAACAGAGCGCGGAGGGTAGAGTCGTTCACAGAATAGGACAGGTTTCCAACGTAGAGCTTCATGGGGATCCTTTGTTGAACAGTCGTCCGAAGGACGAGTGCGGTTGGGAGATGGTAAAGAGTGGGACGGGGGATGGTCGACGGGGACCTTTCGGCCTCGGTCCGCTCCGTCAGTATGAGAGAAAGGGCGAACAGGGGGAGTATAGCGCAACCGCGAATTCACCGGGGCTGGGGCGTTCACGGCCGCCCGCGGGCGGGGCCGTACCGCAGAGGTAGGCAGCGCTCTGGCGCTATTCGTCGGTGATTCCCCTGGCGCGGCGGTGATCTGCGACATACATTGCGCTTCACTTTCGGCAACGACAGTAAGGAGACGCGTATGCACCGCAGATCGCTCGGTGGCGTTCTCGCTTTTCTCCTCGCAGCCGCGCCGGCCTCCCGGGCCCAGGACCTGAGCCCCGTGGAGAAGGCGCTGGCGCGGTCCGTCGAGGCCCGCCTCGGCGAGGAGATGGCCGCCCTCGAAAAGGTCGTCAACATCGACAGCGGCACCTTCAACGCCGAAGGCGTCCGGGAGGTCGGCCGCTTCTTCGAGAAGGAGCTGCAGGCCCTCGACTTCAAGACGCGTTGGGTGCCGATGCCGGAGGTTATGCACCGGGCCGGGCACCTCGTCGCCGAGCGCGTCTCTCCGAAGCCATCGGGCAAGCGCGTCCTCCTGATCGGCCACCTCGACACCGTCTTCGAGGGCCAGGGGCACCGCTACACGAACGACGGCGCCGTCATCCGCGGCGCGGGCGTGATGGACATGAAGGGCGGCGACGTCGCGATCCTCTTCGCACTGAAGGCCCTCGAGAGCGCCGGCACCTCGGCCGGCAAGTACAACGTCGTCGCGAGGGCCGTCACGGTGAAAGGCGATCTCCGGGCCCTCGACGAGCCGGAGCGCGAAGCGGCGAAGGCGCGGATGAGAGAGATCGCCGCCGCGAGCCTCCCGAAGACCTCGGCCAAGCTGGAATTCGACGACATCGTTCCCGGCTGGCCGATCACCGAAGGGAACAGGTCCGTCCTGAAGACGATCGAAACCGTGAGCCGCGCGTTGGGCCAGCCCGCGCTCACGGAGGCCGATCCGGTTGTACGCGGCTTCGGCGACGTGAATTTCGTCGGCGGGCTGCTCGGCGCCGCTGACGGCCTCGGGGTCAAAGGCGACGGCCTTCACAGCCCCGAAGAGAGCCTCTACCCGAAATCGGTCGGCCCCGTCACGCTCCGCGCCGCCGTCCTGATCGGCCGGCTGCTTCAAACAACCAACTGAGGAGGTCCCATGAGAGTTACATCGTCCTCGCTTCTCGCCCTTGCCGCATTCTTCGCAGCGGGCAGCGCCCTCGCGCAGCCGGCCCCGAATCCGGCCGCCGCGGCGAAACCCGCCGCGCCCCCGCTGCGCGCTGTCACGACCGACGGCGCTCCGAAGGCCTCGGGACCCTACTCGCAGGCGATCGTGGAAGGCGGCTTCCTCTTCGCGGCCGGGCAGATCTCCCGCGACCCGAAGACGGGCACGATGCTGACCGGGCCCATCGAGCAGGCCGTGGACCGCGTCTTCGACAACCTCGAAGCTGTCCTGAAGGCCGAAGGCCTCGGCTGGGCCGACGTCGTGAAGACGACGGTCTACATGACGAAGGGCGAAGATTTCGCAGCGATGAATGCCGTTTATGCCAAGCGGATGGGCGACGGCCGTCCCGCGCGCACGACCGTGTTCGTGGCGGGACTCCCCGGAAGCGCTCCCATCGAGATGGACCTCATCGCGCGCGTCCGCCGGTAGCCGCGCGGGCGAAATCGCAGCCGGGCACGAGCGGGCAGAGCTTGCGCGGGCTTCCCGTAGAGCTTCTCGAGCGCCGCGACGATCTCCCTCAACTTCGGCCGGGAGGGCATGGGGGAGAGAATAGAGTGAAACCAGAGGGCCGGAAAGTGAACGGCGATAGGCTCCCCTGCATGAGCGTCTACGAGAAGGGCCTCATCACGATCCTCGGGTGCAGCGCCCTTTTCGCCCTCGTGTCGCTTCCGCTCGTCTTCCGCAAGGTTCCGCGCAACAGCTTCTACGGCTATCCCACCCGGGCGACGCTCGGCAGCGACTTCGTGTGGTACGAGGCCAACGCGTATTTCGGGCGGCTGTTCCTGATCGCGAGCGTCGTGACCTGCGTCGCGGCGGTCTTTCTCTACCGCTCGGGCGCCCTCGAGCCCGGGACGTACCTGAGGGCCTCCGTCGCCCTCCTCATCGCGCCCGTCCTCCTCGCCGCGCTCCTCACGAGCCGCTACGTGCGGACACTGGTAATGGAGCACCCATGAGCGCACTGACCCTCGACGTCAACGGTGCGAAACACCCGGTCGATACGGCGCCCGAGGAGAGCCTGCTCTCGGTCCTCCGCGAGCGGCTTTCTCTCACCGGCACGAAGTACGGATGCGGCGAGGGGCAATGCGGCGCGTGCACCGTCCTTCTCGACGGCCGGCCCGTGCGCTCGTGCCGCACGAAAGCCTCCGAGGCCGCCGGCCGGAAGATCGTCACGATCGAAGGCCTCGCCTCCGGCGACCGTCTCCATCCCGTCCAGGCCGCGTTCCTCGACGCCGAAGCCTTTCAGTGCGGCTTCTGCACGCCGGGGATGATCGTCTCGGTCGCGGCGCTCCTCTCCGCGAAGCCGGCTCCTTCCGCCGAAGACATCGCCTCCGCCCTCGGCGGCAACGTCTGCCGCTGCGGAACGTACCCGCGCATCGTCACCGCCGTAACGCAGGCCGCGCGCGCGATGAGAAAGGGGTGACGCCGTGATCGAGACACCCAGCGCCGGCCTCGACCCCGATCTCGCCCTCGAGCTTCGCCAGCACGAAGTGGACGGGCGCCTCCACTCTTTCGACTCCTCTTTCGACTCCGACCGCCGCACGTTCCTCAAGACGCTCGGCGGCGGCATCCTCGTGTGCCTCACCGTCCCGAGCGCCCTCGCGCAGGAGTCCGGTCGCGCCGGCATTACCCGCGAGCTTCCGCAGGATCTCGCCTCATGGCTCCACGTCGGCGAGGACGGCCGCATCACGGCCTTCACCGGCAAGGTCGAGTTCGGCCAGAACATCCGCACCTCGCTCGCGCAGCAGATCGCCGAAGAGCTGCACGTCGACGTCGGCGCGATCGACCTCGTCATGGGCGACACCGACCGCTGCCCGTGGGACGCGGGCACGTTCGGCAGCCGCACGACGCCGACGATGGGCCCCCAGCTCCGCAAGATGGCGGCGATCGCGCGCACCCTGCTCGTCAACCTCGCCGCGCAGCGCTGGGGCACCGACCGCTCACGGCTCACGGCGGAAGCCGGCCGCGTCCGCAACCCCGAGACCGGCGCTTCGCTCTCGTACGGCGAGCTGTCGAAGGGCCAGAACCTCGTGAAGACCTCCGCGGCCGACGTCCCGCTCACGCCGGCCCCCGAATGGAAGGTCGCGGGCACGCCCGTGCCGAAAGCGAACGGGCGCGACTTCGTCACCGGCCGGCACGTCTATACCTCCGACCTCACGCGCCCCGGCCTCCTCCACGGCCTCGTCCTGCGCCGGCCGTCGTTCAAGGCCACGCTCGCCTCCGTCGACAAGGACGCGGCCGAGAAGCTGCCGGGCGTCACCGTCGTCCGCGACGGCGATTTTCTCGGCGTCGCCGCGCCGGATCGCGAGACCGCCTCGCGCGCGGCCACGGCGATCAAGGCGACGTGGAACGAAGTCCCCGGCCAGCCCTCGAACCAGACCCTCTTCGCGTTCCTCAGGAAGAACGCCGTGAGCGGCGAGCAGGGCAGCGCCACCGGCTCCGTCGACGAGGCGATGGCGTCCGCCGACGTCAAGCTCGAGCGGACGTACACCGTCGAATACATCGCTCACGTGCCTCTCGAGACGCGAGCGGCGGTCGCCGAGTGGACCGGCGACAAGCTCACCGTGTGGACCGGCTCGCAGCGCCCGTTCGCGGTGCGCGACGAGCTGGCCGACGCGTTCCACATCCCGGGCGACAAGGTGCGCGTCATCGTGCCCGACACCGGCTCCGGCTACGGTGGCAAGCATGCGGGCGACGCCGCGGTCGAGGCCGCGCGCCTCGCGAAGGCGGCCGGCAAGCCAGTCAAGGTGACGTGGTCGCGCGAGGAGGAGCTCACGTGGGCCTACTTCCGGCCCGCGGGCGTACTCGACGTCAAAAGCGGCGCGCGCCGCGACGGCACGCTCACGGCGTGGGAGTTCCACAATTACAACTCCGGCCCCGCCGCCATCGGCACGCCGTACGCCGTGGCTAACCAGAGGATCCAGTTCCATCCCGTCCCCTCGCCTCTCAGGCAGGGTTCGTACCGCGGCCTCGCGGCTACCGCGAACCACTTCGCCCGCGAGACGCACATGGACGAGCTTGCCCACGCGCTCTCTCTCGACCCGCTCGCCTTCCGCCTCAAGAACATCACCGACGCCCGGCTCAAAGCCGTGTTCGAGGCGGCGGCCGCGAAGTTCGAATGGGGCAAGCGGAAGTCGACGAAAGAGCGCGGCTTCGGCATCGCAGGCGGCACCGACAAGGGCGGCTACCTCGCGACGTGCGTTGACGTGGAAATCGACGGCAAGACGCGCCGCATGCGCATCCGCCGCGTCGTCGCGGCCTTCGAGTGCGGCGCCGTCGTCAACCCGAACGGCCTCCGCAACCAGATCGAGGGCGCCATCGTGCAGTCAATCGGCGGCGCGCTGTTCGAGGCCGTTCGCTTCGAGAACGGCCGCATCCTCAACGCGCGACTCTCGCAGTACCGCGTCCCGCGCTTCGCGGACGCTCCCGAGATCGAGATTGTCGTCCTGAACCGCAAGGACCTCCCGTCCGCGGGCGCCGGCGAGACCCCGATCGTCGGCCTCGCCCCCGCCGTCGGCAACGCGATCTTCGCGGCGACGGGGGTCAGGCTGCGCGGGCTGCCGCTGGTGCCGCAGGGAATCCCCGGCTGAGATAGGCTTCTTCCCATGTTCAACACACATCGCCCTCTGTTCATCATGGCGTTCCTGTTCGTTCTTTCCACGCCGGCTTTCGCGGAAGACAAATGCAACGTGAAGGCGGTTCTCGGAGGGAAGCCCGTGACGATGAAGCACTGCGCCGCGGCGGTCTACGAGCCCAGCGACGACCAGTACAGCGTGACGCTCTATTTCTCCGACACACTTTTCACCGTCAAGGAGCTCGCGGAATTCCACGAGTACTCGGCCACGCCGGACAAGACCGCGGACGGGAAGCCGCGCACGATGATGCACTTTGCGTTCTGTTCCGGCACCGGCAAGGCCGCCGCGAGCGCCGCGGCGGTGAAGAGCGTGGAGATGAGCGTCAACGTGGCGGGCTCGCCTTTCTCCAGCTGGCAGTGGACGTTCGATCTGCCCAAGGATAAAGACATCGTGAAGATCGAGAAGCTGACGGGAAGCATCGTTCCGGGCGGTAAGGTCTCGGGCCGCATCACCGGCGGGAGGGTGAGCGACGGTCTGAAGTATTCGTGGGAAGCCGACTTCGAATTCACCTTGTCCGCGAAATCCGCATCGGGGGGGCAAGGCTGCGGATCTTGAGACGGGACGCCATTCCCAGCCGGCCATCTTAGGGACCCGGAGCGGACCCTAAAGGCCTCCGCCCATCCCCGGCATGATCAGTGTGAATCATGGCGGTTCGCCTCCGGCGGGCCAGACGTTTGGACGGAGGCACGCCCATGATCCTCGGGATCGGTACCGACCTCCTAGACGTCGCCCGAATGGCGAAGGAGCTGGAGAAGGACGGGGCCGGGTTCCGGAACACGGTGTTCACACCGTCCGAGATCGTGTATTGCGAGGCGAAGCGGTATCCGGCGCGGCACTTCGCGGCCCGCTTCGCGGCCAAGGAGGCGCTTTTCAAGGCCCTTTCGGGCTCGGCGCCGCGCGATTTCTGGCGTGAGGTCGAGGTCGCCCGGACGGGAAGCGCGCCGCCCCGCCTGCTTCTCCACGGCGGCATGAAGGAAGCAGCCGCCCGCCTCGGCGTGAAGAACATCCTCGTTTCCCTCTCGCACACCGACAGCCTCGCCACGGCGAGCGTCGTGCTTCAAGGGTGAGCGCCATGTACGTGACGGAAATCCTCGAGGAGAAGCAGCTCTGCAACATCGGCTCGTACGAAGAACGGCTCAGGGGGTTCGACTGGGCGATCGCCGAGAAGGAGATGGGGTGGGGCCGCGGCGATCCGCTCAACATCGGCTGGCACCTGACCGACCGGATCTGCCGGCTCGGCCTCGCGAGAAAACCCGCGCTCCTCTGGGAAGGCTCGGACGGGCGCGAGAGGACGTACACGTTCGGCGACCTGCGCCTCCTCTCGAACGCTGTCGCGGCCGTTCTCTCGCGCCTCGGTCTCCAGCCGTCCGAACGGGTCTGCCTCTTCCTCGACCGCGTGCCGGAGCTCTACATCGCCTTCGTCGGGATCCTCAAGATGGGAGGGATCGTCCAGCCTCTCTTCTCCGCGTTCGGCGAGGAGTCACTCCTGACGCGCCTTCTCGACGCCGGCACGGCGGCCGTCCTCACGCAGAAGAAGCATTTAGGGAAGCTGCGGCGGATCCGCGCCAGGCTTCCGGCCCTCCGCACGATCGTCGTCGTCGACGCGGAGGGGCTCGCGCTGAAGGACGGCGAGGTCGCGCTCGACCTCGATTCCGAGCCGCGCTTCGAAAGATTCCCCCTCTTCCCCGCGACGGCCGAGACGCCGTCGATTCTCCATTACACGTCCGGAACGACCGGACAGCCCAAGGGGGCGCAGCACGTCCACCACTCGCTCGTCTCGCAGTACCTGACGGCCAAGTGGGTGCTCGACCTGAGATCCGACGACGTCTACTGGTGCAATGCTGATCCCGGCTGGGTGACCGGGACGTCGTACGGGATCATCGGCCCTTGGTCGAACGGCGTCACGCAGGCCGTCCTCGACTCCGGTTTCGTCGCCGACCGCTGGTACGGCTTCATCGAGAGGCGGCGGATCAGCGTCTGGTACTCCGCCCCCACGGCCATCCGTCTTCTGATGCGCGACGGGGCGGAGACGGCGAAGCGCCACGACCTCTCCTCGCTCCGGCATCTCGCGAGCGTCGGCGAGCCGCTCAATCCCGAGGCGGTCCACTGGTCGCGTGAGGCGTTCGGCCTCCCCTTCCACGACACCTACTGGCAGACGGAGACGGGGTGCATCGTCATCTCCAACTACCCCGGGATGCCGGTGAAGCCGGGCTCGATGGGAAAGCCCTTTCCGGGCATCGCCGCGGCCGTTCTCGACCCGACGACGCTCGAGCCGCACCGGGAGCCGGGGCGTGTCGGCGTGATCGGCCTCCGCCCCGGCTGGCCCTCGATGATCCGCGGCTACTGGAACAACCCCGACGGCTATGCAAAGAAGTTCGCGAACGGTTGGTACCTCACCGGCGACCGCGCCACCGTGGACGCCGACGGCTACTTCTGGTTCGTGGGCCGGGACGACGACGTGATCAACACGGGAGGGCACCTCGTCGGTCCGTTCGAAATCGAGTCGGCGCTCCTCGAGCACCCCGCCGTCGCCGAGTCGGCGGCGGTCGCGAAGCCCGACCCGGTGAACATGGAAGTGGTCAAGGCGTTCATCGCGCTCAAGCCGGGCTTCACTCCGGGCCCGGACCTCGAGCTCGAGATCATGAACTTCGTCCGGAAGCGACTCTCTCCCATCGCGATGCCGCAGGAGATCGCCTTCGTGGCGTCGCTCCCGCGGACCCGGAGCGGCAAGATCGTCCGCCGGGTCCTCCGCGCGGCGGAGTGGGGCGAGCCGGTCGGCGACCTTTCGACCCTGATGGAGGACTGAATGAACGAGCTCAAGAAGACCATCCTCGACTACATCCGCCGCGAGTACATCGAGGAGGGGGACGAGCGCGAACTGAAGACGTCGACGCCGCTCATCACCGGCGGGATCGTCGACTCCTTCTCGATGGTCTCCCTCAAGCGCTTTCTCGAGAGGAAATACACCGTGAAGATCCCCGACGCCGACGCGACACCCGAGGTTTTCAACACCGTCGACAGCATCGTCAAGCTCGTCGAGCGGCTCACCGCGGTGGAGGTCTGACATGGCCACCGCGGCTCTCCCCGCCACTTTCCGCGACGTCATGGGCGCCGAGCTCGAGGCCCTGAAGGCCGCCGGCCTCTATAAGGAGGAGCGGTACATCCACGCCCCGCAGGGGGCCGAGATCGAGGTCGAGTTCCCCGCGGGCGCTCCGCTCAAGAAGGTCCTGAATCTCTGCGCGAACAACTACCTCGGCCTCTCCTCGCACCCCGAGGTGCTGGCGGCCGCGCACGCCGGACTCGACCGGCGGGGCTACGGCATGTCGTCGGTCCGCTTCATCTGCGGCACGCAGGACATCCACCGCGAGCTGGAGAACCGCCTGACGGAGTTTCTCGGGACGGAAGACACGCTCCTGTTTTCTTCCTGCCTCGACGCCAACGCCGGTGTCTTCGAGGCGATCCTCTCCGACAAGGACGTGATGATCGCCGACCGGCTCGTCCACGCCTCGATCGTCGACGGGATGCGCCTCTGCAAGGCGGCGCAGGACACCTTCAAGCACTCCGACATGGGGCACCTCGAGGAGAAGCTCGTCGAGCACGCCGACAAGCGCTTCCGCCTCGTGATCACAGACGGCGTCTTCTCGATGGACGGCGACCTCGCGAAGCTGGACGAGATCGTGGCCCTCTGCCGGAAGCACGACGCGATGGTCTTCGTCGACGACTCGCACGCCTCCGGTTTCATCGGGGAAACGGGGCGCGGTACGCCCGAGCGTTTCTCGGTGCTCGGGAAAATCGACGTCATCACCACGACGTTCGGCAAGGCGCTCGGCGGGGCCTCGGGCGGCTGCGTCAGCGGGCGAAGGGAGATCGTCGAGCTGTGCCGCCAACGGGCGCGGCCGTATCTCTTCTCCAACACGCTGGCCTCGGTCATCGTGGCCGCGACGCTGAAGGTCCTCGACCTCGTCTCCGCCACGACCGAGCGGCGCGACCGGCTCGAGCAAAACGCGCAGGTCTGGCGGCGGCTGCTGACGGAGGCCGGCTTCGACATCAAGGCCGGCGAGAGCCCGATCGTCCCGGTCATGCTCTACAACGCGAAGCTCGCGCAGGACGTGGCCCGCGACCTCTTCGCGGAAGAGGTCTACGTCGTCGGCTTCTTCTTCCCGGTCGTCCCGAAGGGGCAGGCCCGCATCCGGACGCAACTCTCGGCCGCGCACACGACGGCCCATCTCGACAGAGCCATCGCGGCCTTCCGAAAGGTAGGGAAAAAACACGACATCCTCGGCAAGTCGAAGAACGAGATCGTGGACAGATACGGCCTCTAGCGAGGGACACCAGGGGAGGCGAACATGCTCGCGAGACGAACCCTCGAAGTACCGCTTCCAGAGAGCGTGGTGCTGAACGACGTCGACCTCGAGCTGCTTAAGGCGAGTTTCCAGGCGCTCGTGGCCCTCCGTTGCGAGAGAGGGCGCGAGTGGGAGGGCCTCCTCAGGCAGCTGAAGGAGGACGGCTGGACGGTCCGGTGGGGCCTGACCTGGCGCGCCGAGGCAAAGCGGGGCGAAGACTACGAGGAGGCGACGGGGCCGACGCTCGACGACGCACTCGCGGGCCTGGCCCAGCTCGTCCGCCTCGACATGGCCAGCCACGTGCCCTGAACCTCCGTCCCGCTCCGCGCGCCTCAGTTCACCGTCTCGTCCGGCGGCTGCTGCGCCTCGGCTTCGGCCGGCATCTCCCCCGCCTCTTCCTCCATCTCCACCCTTCTCCGCCGCCTCCGGATCCCCGCGACGATCGCGAGGAGCGAGATCGCGAACCACAGCGCCGCGGTGCTCGTGAGGATCGGGATCCAGCGCTTCAGCGACGCCTGCCGCTCGTAGAACGCCTCGCCGATGTCGATCAGCGTCGCGCCCGTCGCGCCGCGCATCGCCTCTTCGAATGTGTCTCCCCGCGCAACGCGCGCGAAAACGATGCGCGGCACCGCCGGGCCGTAGCGCTCGAGAAGGTCCTGCACGAGCGTGCCTGACAGCGCGTACCCGTGCTCCACCTGCCGCCGATCCCCCTGGAACAGGTCGTCCAGCTTCCAAAGCGGCACCCGCGGGCCGGACAGCACACCCAGCGCCAGCTCGGTCTGGTCGCGCAGCCGCCACGAGCGCGCCGCGAGCATCGCGAGTCCCTCGTCGAACCACCGCGGCACGCGCCGCCCGCCGCTCGCCCGGTGGATGAGGACGTGCGCGACCTCGTGCGCGAGCACCTCCTCGAGGCCGCCGTCCGGGTACGACGGCGTGCGTTCGGCCAGAAGCACGACGACGCTCCCGACGTCGGAGGTCACGCCGTCCGTGTACCCCGACACCCACGCCGGCACCGCGCGCGCGAGCGGCGACGACTCCGGCGCGAGGATGACGCGGATGTCCGGCCCTGGCTCATCGAGGCCCACCAGCTCCAGCACGCTTTCGATCCATGGACGCGGCCCGGCGACGAGGCGGTTCGCGGACGGCGGGAGGCCGGGCTGGGGCTCGATGACGAGACGCGTGGGCTCAGCCGCCGCGAGGGGCGAAGCGGCGAGGAGACCGGCCAGGAGCAGGGACTTCCAGATGGCGACTAGGGTACTGCTCGAGTTCTCACCGGGCCCGAGCGGCATGATCTGGAGCTGGCAGGCGAGGATGTCGTTCCGGCCAGCCGGGTCCGCGAGGCGCGGCGCGCACCGCGGAGGATGGCGCCACCTTCTTCGAGAGCTACGCCATCAATCTCCGCTGCGTGAATGAGTCACCGCACGGCGCCCTGAACCACGACCTCCACGCGGCGGTTCTGACTCCGGCCTGCGGGCGTGCCGTTACTCGCCACCGGTTTGGTCGAGGCGTAACCGTGGGTCTCGATTCGGTCCGGCGAAACGGCGTTCTCGACGAGGATGGCTTTCACGGACTCGGCCCTGAGCTCGGAGAGCTTCGTATTGAATTCGACCGACCCGGTCGAGTCGGTGTGACCTTCCACGAGGATCTTCCGATCGGGGGCGCTCGCCAGCGCCTGACCGATCCGGGCGAGGCGCTCGCGGGCGCCGGGCTTGACGTCCGAGCGGCTGGATTCGAAGTACACGCTGCCAGGGAGCGTCAGGACGATCCCGCGCGGCTCGACCCGCACGGACTGCTCGATCTGCTGGAGGCGCACCAGGAGGTCGCCCTGCGTCTTCTCGCGCTCGGCGGCCTGCCTTCGGGCTTCGTCGGCCCGGGTGCGCTCTGCATCCGCCACCCGCCGGGCGGCGGCAACCTGCTCGTCGGCCTGGCGCTTCACTGCGGCGGCCTGCTCGTCGGCGAGCTTCTTCTGCTCTTCGATCTGCGCCTTCAGAGAGTCGATCTGCGCCTGTTGCTGCGTCTCCGCGGACTTCTGTCGCTCCGCGTCGAGCCGGGCCTGAAGCCCTCGGACACGCTCGTCGGCGGCTCGTTGCGCGGCCTCACGGGCCCCCGCGGCGGCCTCGCTTCGCTCGCGTTCTTCCCGCGCCCGCGCCTCGGACTCGAAGCGCGCCCTTTCCGCGTCCGTGCGGGCCTTGACACCCAGAGCCTTGATCTCGGCATCGCGGACGGCGACCTCGAGCTCGGTACGGCGCTTCGCCCCGCTGTCGAGGGCCAGCCGGGCCTTCCTTACCTCCGCCTGGTACCGGGCGTTCCGAGCCTCGCTGTCGGCGAGGCGGGCGTAGTGAATCGCCGCGTCGCGGTCGGCCTTGAACATGTTCTCGGCGGTCACGAGATGCGCTTGTGCGGCGGCGAGCTTCTCGGCGGCGTACTGAGCGGCGCCCGCGCTCCGGGCGTCCTGGAGCGCGAGCCGCGCGTCCGTGAGCTCGACCGGCTCGGGTTTCGTTCCCGCGCAGGCGCCGAGGAAGAGAAGGAGGGCGGCGGCAGCAAGAATCGCCGACGCGGAGGTCCGTCGCGAGAGAGCGTTACGAGTCATCGTCATTCCTCCTACGGCCGCTGCGCTTGCGCGTTGAATTCCCGGATTCGCTTGTCGAGGTCGTCGATCTGTTTCTGGAGCGCGGCGGCCTGCTCCGCGACCTGAACAGACCGGGCTTTGCTCTCGGCCGCCTCCGCGGCGGCGCGCGCCTCCTCGAGGTGGGCACGGGCATGGTTGTTGTCGCCGCGTGCGCGCTCATTCTGCGCGGCCGAGAGGGCGACGCGGGCGCGGTCGAGCAGATCCTTGGCGTGCTGCGTGGCTGTCGCGTTCTCCGCCGCGCGAATGGCGAGCTCGGCGTCCGAGACTTCGGTGTCGGCGACCTTCGGACCGCTCGACGCGCAACCCGTCGCAAGAGGAATGCAAACGACGAGAGCGGCGAGAGTCGCGGCGGTCGTAACGGCGAGTCGCACCGAGCTTCTGCTTGTGTTCAAGGGAGACCTCCTCTACACGGGGATGACTCGGCGGCGCGAGGAGCGTGTAAATCCTTCCCGGATCATCCCGGCAGTTATTCGACGCAATCGTCGTGCCCGACCTCGAAGGCGGTACGCGGCCCCGCATTGACCCCCCTCGGGCGCTAGAAGAGTAAAGATGACCGATCGGGCGGAAAAGGCTACGGCTTCGCCGGGCTCTTCTCGACGGGCAGCTCGCTCTTTCTGCTCCACTCGTCCCACGAGCCGTCATACAGGAGCGCCTTGTAGCCGAGGCGCTTCGCCGCGAAGTACACGACGGTGGCCTGCTGGCCGATGTGGCCGTAGCTGACGACGGTGTCGCCGGGCTTGATGCCGACCGCCTCGAGGATCTTCGTCGCCTCGGCGTGGCTCTTCATGCGGTTGTCGTCGGTGACGAGGGTTTCGAACGGCAGGCTGCGCGCGCCGGGGATGTGGCCGGCGCGGGACATCGACCCGGGCTCGGAGCCATCGAAGAACTTCGTCTTGCGCGCGTCGACGATCGCGATGCCGGGCGCATTGAGGTTCGCTTTCACGAAGTCGAGATCGACCACGAGCTCGGGATGCGGCTTGGCCGTGATCTTCCCCGGCTTACGCTGGATTGCCGACGCGGGGTCGGCCGACGATGAGACGACCGCGCCGCCCTCGGCCTTCCACGCCGGCATGCCACCATCGAGGACGGAGGTCTTCTCGCCGAGGCCCGCCGCGTCGAGGCTGAAGTAAACGCGCGTGGCCCCCGAGACCCAGTCCTTGCCGAAGTAGACGACGATTCGCGAGTCGTCGCCGATGCCGAGGCTCTCGAGCTTCGCGCGCAAGTGGTCGGGCGGCAGGAGCTGGAGGATGAGCGCGCCCTCCGCGCGCGGGATCGCGAGGTCCTGCGGGTTCACGAACAGCGCGCCGGGAATGTGCTCCTTCTCGAAGTCGGCCGGCACGCCCACGTGCAGGAGGACGAGGTTCTTCCCGCCCCGGTGGTCGACCAGCCAGGCGGGCGTCACGAGCATGTCCGCCGCGGACGCGAGCGACGTGGACGCGAGGAGGACGAGGCTGGCGAGGACGTTCTTCACGGGACCTCCGGGCGCCGCCTATTCTGCGACGAGTGCACTATGATACTTTGGAGCTCGAAAGTATCATAGAGGTGAGAGGAATCGAAGCAAGGTATCGCCGAAATGAAAGCCTCTGATTTTTCGAGCGATAGCTGGGGCCGGCTCGTGCGCGTGGCGGGAGGCTACGAGGCCTTCGGGCCGCGGCCGCTGCCCCCGCCTCTGGAGTCCACATGGACACTGACTTCGGCGCTTTCGCGCGCCGATCGCGCGCTCGCCGAGCTGGCCGGGGCTGCCTGCGCGTTGCCGAACCCGCACGTCCTCGCCGCACCTTTCGTCCGGCGCGAGGCCGTGCTTTCGAGTCAGATCGAAGGCACGCAGGCATCTCTTTCCGACCTGTTCTTCTTCGAGTCCGGTCCTGCCTTCGCGAAATCCCCCGGCGCGGGTCCGCCGGAGGATGTCCGCGAGGTCGCGAACTACGTGACGGCGCTCGACTACGGCCTCGCGCGACTCGAGACGCTCCCAGTGAGCCTCCGTCTCGTGCGAGAGCTTCACGAACGCCTGATGGAGGGCATCGGCGGCGCTTCGTTGACGCCGGGCGAGTTTCGAACGCGGCAGAACTGGATCGGCCCTCCGAATTCCCGGCTCGACGACGCGGTGTTCGTGCCTCCACCCGTCTCCGCGATGGAGCGATGTCTCCACGAGCTCGAGACGTTCATCCATGCATCCTCCGATCTCCCCGCTCTCGTCCGAATTGCGCTCGTCCATTACCAGTTCGAGGCGATCCACCCGTTCATCGACGGAAACGGCCGCATCGGGCGACTGCTGATCTCCCTGCTCCTTCGCAGCGAGGGCCTCATGAGTCAGCCCCTCCTTTCTCTCAGCGCGTTCTTCAAACACCATCGGAACGACTATTACCGGCTGCTGCTCGAGGTGAGCTGGAAGGGCGCCTGGTCCGCGTGGATCGAGTTCTTCCTCGCCGGCGTCGAAGAGCAGTCGCGCGACGCAATCCGGCGGACGAAGGCGCTTCTCGACCTGCGCCAGCGGTATCGGGCGCAATTCGAGTCCGCCCGCTCTTCGGCGTTGCTCCTGAAGCTCGTGGACGGCCTCCTCGAAGCGCCCGTCCTGACGATCCCCCAGGCCGCAAAGCGCCTCAGGGTCACGCACCGCGCCGCCACGCTCAACGTCATGAAGCTCGTCGAGGCGGGCGTCGTGGCAGAGGTCACGGGACGCGGGCGCAACCGCGTGTTCGTGGCGCGCGGCATCCTCGGAGTGCTCGAGCGGTGAGCCACGGAGCCGGGCCGGAAGCGCCCCCGCGCGAGCGGGTGTGCGCGTCGTCGTGCATGGGGCTGGTTCAGTAGCCTCATGGATCCGCTGGTGAGCGCAGGGATCCCCGAAGAGCCCGTCAAGCGCCTCTTGCCCTGGATCGTGGCCGTGGCGTTCCTGATGGAGTCGCTCGACACGACGATTCTGAACACGGCCGTTCCGACGATTGCCGAGGCGCTGAACGTGGTGCCCCTGAGCATGAAGGCGGTGCTCTCGAGCTACACGCTGAGCCTCGCCGTGTTCATCCCGGTGAGCGGATGGATGGCCGACCGGTTCGGGACGCGCCACGTCTTCGCGTCGGCGATCGGCCTCTTCACGCTGGGGTCGCTTCTCTGCGGCATCTCCACGAACATCCACGTGCTGGTCGCCTGCCGCATCCTGCAGGGGATGGGCGGCGCGCTGATGGTGCCGGTCGGCCGCCTCACGATCGTGCGCACGTTCGAGAGATCCGAGCTGGTGCGCGCGATGAGCTTCGTGGCGATCCCGGCGCTGATCGGCCCGATGCTGGGGCCGGTGGCCGGCGGATTCATCGTGGGCTATTTCCACTGGCGCGTGATCTTCTTCGTCAACCTGCCGATCGGCCTCCTGGGCCTCTATCTCGTGTTCCGGCACATGCCGAACTACCGGGCCGAACGCGTGGAGAAGCTGGACGTGGCGGGCGGGATTCTGTTCGGCTCGGGAATCGGGCTCCTGTCGTACGTGCTGGAGGTCTTCGGCGAGCACACGCTGAGCACGGGCTGGGTGCTCGGCCTCCTCGTGCTGTCGCTGGCGCTTCTCGCGAGCTACTTCCGCCACGCGCTCACGACCGCGTACCCGCTGCTCCGGCTCGGCCTGTTCCGCATCCGCACGTTCCGGTCGGCCGTGGGCGGCAACTTCATCACGCGGCTCGGCGCCGGAGGCGTCCCCTTCCTGCTGCCGCTCCTCTATCAGGTGGGCATGGGGTTCTCGCCGGTCCATTCCGGCCTCCTGCTGATGCCCCAGGCGATCGCGGCGATGGGGCTGAAGATGACGATTCCGCGCCTCTTGGGGCGATTCGGTTACCGGCGCGTGCTGCTCGTGAACACGATGCTGATGGGGGCCATGATCGCGCTCTTCGCGACGATCGGTCCCGGCACGCCCGTGATCGTCATCGTGATCCAGGCGCTTTTCTTCGGGTTCTTCGCGTCGCTCCAGTACACGAGCATGAACACGCTCGTCTACGCGGACGTGAGCGCGCCCGAGGCGAGTATGGCGAGCACGATCGCCAGCACGATGCAGCAGATGTCGCTGAGCTTCGGCGTCGCGGGCGCGTCGCTCGCGACCGCGCTCTTCATTCCGAACCGGTTCCGGTCGAACCCCGGCGAGCTGATCCACGGCATCCACGCGGCTCTGCTCGTGCTCGGGGCGCTGACGGTGCTGTCGGCCCTCGTGTTTCGCGAACTGAAGCGGGGCGACGGGGACAACGTGGCTAAGCGCGGGATGGACGAAACCGAAGATTGAGGGCCACGGCCTGGAAAACGGGCCGTTTTCGGGTCTCCGGACTCGTCCCGTCCCGTCTCCGGAAAACGCCGGAGAGATCTCGGGCGTTTTTCCCTCGAATTACCGGGATCGTCCCCATTGGCGAACGCTTGCCGAGGGCACACATTGTCACCGTGAGCAGCAAGGAGAACGCCATGAGAAAACACACGAACGAAACCAACGAAGCCCGGAGCGGAAAGATGGTCGACGGCGGCTTCTACCTGAACCGGAAGACCTGGGACCTCGTGACCGTGAACGGCAAGAAGGGCGTCCTTCCCACGAACGACGTCTACGTGAAGATCCCGGCGCTGGCGATGCTGGTGGCCGGCCCGGTGCTCGGCGCGACCCTGGTGGTCTTCCTTCCCTTCGTCGGCATCGCGCTCTTCGCGGCGGCCGGCCTTCGGAAGGTGCTGGGACTTCAGAAGGCCGTCAAGCCAGCCGAAGCCCACGAAACGCGCTGAGCATCCTCGAGACATCAGACCAAGAAGAAAGAAAGAGCAAGGAGATCGTCATGAAACGGTTCGAAGGCGGCAGCAGGGTCAAGGGCGGGTTCTATTTCAACCAGAAGAGCTGGGATCTCGTGACGGTGAGCGGGAAGCATGGCGTCCTGCCCGGCGCCTCTCGGGACCTCCATTTGAAGATCCCGGTGTTCCTGATGCTGCTCGGGGCGCCCATCATCGGTGCGACCCTCGTGATGTTCCTCCCCTTCGCCGGCATCGCGCTGTTCCTTCACGCGCTGTACCGGAAGGTCGTGCCCGCGCCGATGGTGACTCCGGAGCCGGAACCCGAGCCCGCCCGGATCGGGTAATCGGATAGTGTCGCTCCCGACAAGGAGCACACCATGCCGGAAGGCCCGGAAGTCGACACCGACAAACTGCACGAGGCGATCCAGGAGGAGCTCGAGCACGATGGCGGCACGTTCCTGAAAAGGATCGCACTTACGACGGCGATCCTCGCGGCCTGCGCGGCCATCGCGTCGCTGCGCGCGGGCGCCACCGTGAACGAGGCCCTCGTCCTGAAGACCGAGTCGACGCGCCTGCAGGCGGAGGCGTCCGACCAATGGACGTTCTATCAGGCGAAGGGGATCAAGGCGGCCGTCCAGGATGCCTCGGCCACGTCCTGGCTCGCGATCGGCAAGGAACCTCCCGCGAAGTACGCCGAGGAGCAGAAGCGCTACAAGGACCAGCAGGTCGAGATCAGCACGAAGGCGCAGGAGAAAGAGCACGCCCGCGACGAGAAGTCGAAAGAGGCGGACCATCTCCTGCACCAGCACCACGGCTTTGCGAACGCCGTCGCGCTTTTCCAGGTTTCGATCGCGCTCGGCGCCGTCGCCGCGCTCACGCGCAACAAGCTCGTCTGGTTCGGATCCATGGGCGCGGGGCTGATCGGCCTCGCTTTCTTCGCGAAGGCCTTCCTCGGCTGAACTACCTGGACGTTTCGAGCTGTTTTTTCAGCGCCGCGATCTGGCGCTCGGACACCTGCTCTTTCGGAAGCGACTCGGCCCAGGCCAGCGCGTCCTCGCGCGTCTTCCTCGCGGCCGCCGGGTCGCCCTTCTTGTCGTAGATGTCGGCGCGCGCGTTCAGGATGACGAGCTTCCGCGGGCCGTAGGCGCGAAGGAGCGCGCGGCCGGAGGCCGCGAGGGCCTCGTCGTATTTCTTCATGGCGCGGTAGGCGAGCGCGAGGCGCGCGGGCGGGTTGTAATCGTCGGGGAAGTCCTTTTCGGAGGCCTCGAGCATCGGGATCCCGCGCTCGGGCTGGCCCAGCTCGAGATACGCCGTGATGCGGTGCGCGTCGAACGCGGCGCGGGCTTCGGCGGTCTTGCCCTTCGCGGCCTCGGCCTCGAGATAGGCGGCCCATTCCTCGACGACCCTCCTCTTGCCGGCCGCGTCGTTCGCCGAATCCCGCTCCTCCGCGAACGTCTGGTAGAGGCCCGAGACGTCGTCGACGGCGAGACCCGTGCGCGGCCCCCGGAGAACCTCTTCGGCGTCGCCCGCCAGGGCCGTGACGAGCGCGAACTTCGACGGGAGGCTCTTGTCCAGCGCGAGCGCGCAGTCGAGACCCGAGCCCGCGACGCTCGCGGCCGAGGGCGACACGCGGAGGTGCGGGAATGCCTCGCGCGCGACGGCCGCGCACACCTCGTGCTGGCGGCTCGCCGAGAGAGCGAAGAGGAGCGACTCGACGGCACGGGGGTAGGACGGCGAGGACGTCGCCATGCCCTTCAGCGCGGCGCGGTAGGCCTCGGCCGCTTCCTTGTTCCGGCCGGCCGAATAGAAGGCGTCCGCCTTCGCGAGCCATTCGTCAGGTTTGCGGCCATGACGGCCAGGGCCCGCCGCCCGGGCCCCGTCGTCGAGGATCCGCTGGAGCTGCGTCACGGTGGCGCCGCCCACATACTTAAGGACGACCTTCTCGGCGACGGGATCGATGACGAAGAGCGTGGGTGAGGCCTGAAACGGGTATTTCGCGAGCACCGCGGCGTTCTCGCGCTTTTCGGTGTTGATGGAGAGCCAGACGAACCGTCCGGCCTGCCGCCCGAGCGCCTTGTCCGTGAAGACGAAGGCCCTCATGGAGCGGCACGTGTGTCACCAGGGCGCCCAGGTCTCCAGGAAGATCGGCTTTCGTTCGACGCGCGCGAGCGCGAGGGCCTTCGGGTAGTCGTCCGCGATGAACGGCAGGACCTCTTTTGTCACCTCCCTCGCCGTGGAGGCGAGAGAGGAGCGAGAAACAGTCGAAAGCGCTTTCTCCGTCTCGGCAAGGAGCGCCTCGGGCCCCACCGGAGCGCCCGTGGCTTCTTTCATCCAGAGGTCGGGCGCGATGTTGCCGAGTTTCGCCGTGCGCTCGAACTCGGGGCCGACCGTTCCGGCCTTCTCCATCTGCCGCTCGATCTGGAACGCGATCATGTGGCCCATCGGATAGTCGGGCAGGTACAGGAACGAGTCGATCATGTGCGAGTAGACGGCGAGAAGAGTCACGTCCTTTTCGCCGAGGTGAGGCGCGAAGAACCGGTTCCACACGCCCGTCGCGATCTTCAGCGTCGCGGCCTTCAGCTCGGCCGGAGTGGCCTCGGGGTGGTCGTACATGTAGTGCCACACGCCCATGTCGACGAGGGCGACGCCCGCGATCTCGTACGTGCCCCAGAACGCGTCGAGCGCCTTCAGGGCGCGGGCTTCGTCGGACGGCTTGGCGAGACCCAACAGCTCGAGGTCGCGGCCCTGGAAGACGAACGCGAGGGCTTCCGTGAACGCCGTGTTCGGCACGCCCTGAAGGAGCGGTTCGTCGATGTCGTAGAGGGAGATCGTCTGCTCGACGTTGTGGCCCATCTCGTGGACGGCGATGTTGTAGCCCTTGTAGTTCATCCCGTCCTTCTCGACGCGCGTCCTCAGGTACGCCTTGAAGCCCTTGAGGCCGGTGCCCGCGGCGTGCCCGGAGCCGCGCGCGGGATGGACGTCGATGCGGGAGGCGATGAGGTCGGCCCTGTCTTTCGAAAAGCCGAGCTTCACGAGAAGGTTCGGAATGTCCTTCGCGTACGCGGCGGGCGTGGGGTACTTCGCGCGCACGAGGGCGTCGAGCTCGGCGGCGGAGCGCGGCGACTGGGGACGGAACCCGGGATACCAGACGTCGATGGGCACGAGCTTGCGGCCCAGGCGCTTCTCGATGAGCGCCGCGACCTTCGGGACGAGCGGCGACGAGAGGACGTCCTCCAGCATTTTCTTCACGCGCGCTTCGGGGATCTGACGGTCCTCCTCGAACTTCCGCGCGATGAACGTGGGTGCCGTGGGCGAGTATGGGTCGGCCTGGCGGACGGCACGGAAGCACGCGAGGAGCGTGGCGTAGCGGGTGTCGGGCTCGGGGCCGGAAACGACGGGCTTCGCGGGCAGATCCGAATCCTTGACCGCCGCCACGCGGACCTCGTTCGTGAACGGGTTCCAGTCCACCCCTGGGTTGTCGAGGACGGCGCGCGGGATCGTCTGGTCGACGATGCGTTCCATGACCCTTCGGATCGTGCGCTGCTTCGCGGCCCCCGCGGCGCCGTCCGCGTAGTCGGACTTGATCTCGTCGCGAAGGTTCCAGTGCGAGAGGAGGCGCATCTTCGCCGGGAAGAGGCGAACGCCCTTCTCGTCCACGAGGTGGTGCATCCAGATGTTGTACGAGGCGATGTACTGGGCCGAGTCGGACTGGGCCTTCGCGATCGCGAGATTCACGCTCGCGGGAACGCGCGTCGCGAAACGGTCGGCGAGGCGGGCTTCGGCCCACTGGCGCCGCGTCCACGACGAACCGAGGCGCAGCTTGTCCTCCAGCGTGTAAACGGGGAAATTGAGGAGCGTCGTGAACGCGAGCTTGTTGTCGAAGAGGTCGTCCGTGAGGTGCGCGCCCGGGTCGTAGGCCGCGAGCACCTCGTCGAACGGCAGGATGGGCCCGCTGTCGAGGTCCACGTGCATGCGCAGGTCGCGGCCGGCCTCGTCCATGTGTCCCTTGAGCGAGACGAGCGCGGCCGAGAGGCGCGCGAAGAGGGCCTCTCGCGTAGCCGCGTCGGCCGCGGTGTTCGCGCGCGCGAAGGCCTCGAAGGCCGCCGCGTCACCGTCGGACGCGCGCCAGAGCGCGGCTGACTGCTTTTTCCCGCGCGCCTGTTCGGGCGTTTCGCCGTGGGCGGCGAACGTTGCGAGTCCGAGGAGAACGAGAAAAAGAGTCTTGCTCCCGTGCATCTTCATGCGCGGATCTTAACGGCTGGCTTCTACGGCAGCAGGGCCGGCGTGATCGAGCCCTCCGAAATGTTGAAGGTGGTGCCGCCGCCGTTGTCGAGCGTGAGGACGTAGCTCCCCGGCGCGAGGTTCGCGAGCCGCCGGAAGCCGGCCTGCCCGCTCGCGTCGGCCGTGATCGAGATGCGTCCGTCCGTCGCGAAGAGCGTGTATGGGTAGGGAACGCCCGCCGCCGTCTTCAGCGTGCCGCGCAGGATGCCCTTCACGAAGGACTTCGGCCCGACGGCGATGTCGGCCGAACCGCCGGGAGTGAGGGTGATCGGCACGGGCTGCTGCGAGGGCGCCGAAACGCTCGCGAGATACTGGGTCGCGTAGCCGCTCGCGTTCACGAAGACCGCGTAGCTGCCCGGTTTGAGCGAGGGGATCTCGCCTGCCCCGCCCGTGTCGAGGGCGATCGAGCCCGTGAACACGGTGGACTGGCTCCCGTCGAGAACGCGCGCCATGACGCTGCGCATCGGGACGCCGTAGATGCCGTCCCTCACGAGGATCCCGATTCCCTGCCCGCGCGCGAGCTCGATCGAGACGTTCTCGCTCGTGCCGTCGTCGGCCGCCGTGAGGTCGCGCTTGTCGAACTGGTAGTCGGTCTTCTGTGAATTGAGCGTGTAGGCCTGCGGCACGATGTCCGCGAACTGGAAGTGCCCGTTGCTGTCGGTCGTCGTCATGCGCTGCATCGCGACGCTGCCGGTCCCCCCCGCGGACGAGATGGTGACCGACGCGTCGGGCAGGGGCTGCTTCGTGTCGGCGTCCGTGACGACGCCGGCGACCTTCGCCATCGGGAACGTGAGGTCGAGGCTCTGGTCGTTCGCGAGCGAGACGGTCTGCCGCACCTGCGAGCCTCCGCCGGCGAGCGGATCGCCCATGGCGGTGACGGTGTACGAGCCTTCCTGCAGGCCCACGAGCGCGTAGCTGCCGCCGTCGTCGGTGCGCGTCGTCGCCTGCCGGCCGCCGCCGCCCTGCAGGTTCGCGACGACCATCGCGTTCGCGACGGGCTGGCCTGCGCGCGTGACGTGCCCGCTCAGCGTGAAGCCGACGTCGAAGACGATTTCCGTCTGGAGAACGGGAACGTCGTCGCTCGCCGTGACCTGCTTCGTCGCGCTGCGCGACGTGCCGAGGCCGTCTCCCGCCTGCGCCCGAAGCGTCACCGGGCCCGCCGGTACGCCCGTGACGGAGAACGTGCCGTCGGCGCCGACCTTCGTGTTCGCGAAGAAGGCCTGGACGCCCGTCACCATGACCGTCGTTCCGCTCCGCATCGTGTCGGGCAGCCCGGACACGGTGCCCTGGATCGTCGAGCCCGAAGAAAGCGAGAGCACGAGGTCGCTCTTCGAATCGCCCGCCTGAAGGACGAACTCCGCGAGGTTGCTCGACTTGCCGTTCATTCCGGCCGACGCCGAGTAGCGGCCCGTCCCGAGGTGATCGAAGTGGAAGCGTCCCGTGGCGTCGGAAGTGGTCGTCTGGCTGCCCCCCAGGATGCGGCCGAACCCCGTGTCGCCGGCGGCCGAGAGCCCGACCTCCGCGTTCGGGAGCGGCTGGTTCCCGGCCACGACGACGCCGCTCGCGGAGCCGCCGGAGGTGAGCTTGATCTCGACGGTGCCGCCCGTCTCCTTGACGTCGGCCACTTCGCTGCCGTCGGTGTAGTCGGGATTCTTCGCGGTGACCTTCAGACGCCCGACGCCGATGCCGGCGATCTCGAAGTTCCCCTCAGCGTCACTCGTGACGTCGTCGGCGCCGTCCAGCGCGGCGAGGGGGCCGCCCCGGCCCCCGAAACCGCCGAATCCGCCCGGGCCTCCGCCTCCCGCTGCTTCGTGCGTGATGCTCGCGTTCGCTACCGGACGCCCGGTGCGGGCATCCGTGACGCGGCCCTTGAGGACGACGCCCGGCGTCGCGCGCACCTCGACCTGGTCCTTCGAGCCGTTCTCCTCGACGACGAGGTTCGCGACGCGCGCCTGCTGATATCCCTTGGACTCGACGACGACGGTCCACGTCCCCGCCGGCACGTCTTCGAGCGCGAACGTGCCGTCCTCGGTGTTGACGTCACGCTTCTGGCCGATGCCCGTCTGCACGCCTGCACCGCGCGCCACGAGCCGGATGATGGCGCCGCCGACGCCGCGGTCGGGCTCGTAGGAGACCGAGAAGTTCTTCAGCGGCTGACCGCTCCGCGCGTCGAGCGTGGTCCCCGCGATACGGCCGGTGCCGGCCACGAGGAGGTCGACGTTCGCGGCCGGCGCCACGACGCCACGCTTCTGCGGGCCGAGGCCGACGCCGCCGAACACGGACAGGTCGTAGACCTGACCCGGTTTCAACCCGTCGATGACGAAGAGGCCGTCGGGACCCGTCGCGAGGTCGGTGCCCGTCCCCGCGAAAGGACCCCCGGCGCCGCCCGCGCCGCGGCCCCCGGTCCCGACGCGCACCATGTATCCCTCGGCGCCCTCGCCGTTCTTGCGGCGCACGATGCCGGCGATCGCGGCCCCGGAGCCGAGCGTCACGGCCACACTCTCCGCGCCCTTGTCGGTCACCTTGACGGGGTCGACCCGCTCGTTCGCGAACCCGGGCTTCCGGACCTGGAGCGCGTACTCGCCCACGGACATGCCCGTGATGTGGAAGGTGCCGTCGGCCGCCGTCTTCGTCTTCGGCCGCGCATTCGGGCCACCGATACGCGCGAAGGTCGCGATCATGCCTCCGGCGCCCGCGCGGAAGTTCACGGACGGGTCGACCTGCACCTCGACGTCCGCGATCGGCTGATCGTTCACGTCCTTCACGACGCCCGAGATCGTGGCGCCGCGGCGCATCACGATCGCCACGCCGCCCTTCGTCCCGCCCGAAGGCAGCGAGAGTCCGGCCAGGGTCGCGCGCTCGAAGTCGGCGTGGCTCACGAAGAGGCGCTGGTTGTCTCCTGGCGCCAGGCGCGTCGCCTTGAACGTGCCGTCGGCGCGCGTCCGAAACGCCGTCGTCTCGCCGCCGACGCGCAGCATCCGGCGGATGCCCGCGATCGTGTTCTCGCCCCCGCGAGTGAGCGTGCCCCGGGCCGCGGAGACGGGACCGCCGTCCTCGTCGACGACCTTGCCGATCATCGTGGCGCCAAGCGTGATCGCGACGTCGAGGCGCCTGACCTCGCCGGGATTGAGCGCGAGATCCGGCTTCACCCACGACACGTAGCGCGCCTCGTCGACCGTGAGCCGGTACGACTGAGGCGGAATGCCCTTCAGGTGGTATAGGCCGTCCGGTCCCGTGCGCGCGAGGCGCGCGAACCCGTTCGCCTTGACGAACACCTTCGCGCGCGGCACGACGCGGCCGGTCTTGTCGTCGACGACCTTCCCGTCGAGCGACGCGGGCAGTGCGAGCGTGATCGTGAGCGACTTGCCCTCGCCGAGGGGAAGCTTCACATCCGGGCGGCTTCCCCAGCCCGCTTCTCCGGCGTCGACGACGATCGAGCCGCGCCCGTCGGGTGCGTGCGGGATCGTGAAACGCCCTTCAGCGTCCGTCTCGACCCAGCGCGTCGTCGCCTTCGCGCTCTCGAGCCTCACGAGGGCGCCCGCGGCGGGTTTCTTGCCGGCGCCGAGCACGACGCCCGCCACCGGATCGCCGGCCGCGACCGTGATCGGACGCGGGACCGCGCCCGCCCGGAGGCCCGTCTCCCGCGCCGGCGCCAGCCCGGCCTTCTCGATCGTGATGCGGTTCGCCGTGGCGCTCGCCTCTTCGAACTGGAACTTGCCGTCCTCGCCGGTGACGGCCGTGCGCGTCACAACACGATACGCGAGGTCGTCGCCGCCCGCGACGCCCGGCTCGAGCGAGACCGCGGCACCCGCGAGCGGCTTGCCCGCCGCGTCGACCGCGATTCCCGAGAGTGCTTCCCCGTGCGGCAGCGTGTGCTCGCCCAGGTCCTCGGTCTCGGCGGCGTCATAGACGCCTTCGAAGAGCACGGGCACGATGCCCGCCCCCTCGGCCCGAACCCCGAAAAGCTTCTCGGAGAGCTTCTCTCTGCCCGGCTCGGCCGGCGGCACCGTGAGGACGAAGGACCCGTCCGCTCCGCTCGTCGCGGAGGCGATGGGCTTCAGCGGCTCGCCCCCCTTCATCTCGCGCCGAGCCTCCTCTCCGGGCGTTTCCCAGGGAACTGCGGAGATCGTGACACCCAAAGCGGGCTTGTCGGCGCGACCTGCGACGAGGATACGGCCGCGGATCTCGCCGGCGCCCGCGGGAGCGGACAGGACGAGGAACGCGACGAGCGGGACGATTCGACTCACGAAGGCCGCTAGGAACTTGACCACGGGAGATCCTCCAAGCCGTATTGACCCCTCACGGGCCATTTGACAATGGGCGAGCAACTCCGGGGCCACACCCACCGGCCCTCGCGGGATGACGAACGGATCATTCAGGACAAGACGTTCGAAACGCGAATAGGTTACATAGCGCCGTGTCAAAGTGCGCGCGTGGACTCCGCGGCTTTTCTCCCGCCTTGCGACCGGGTCGTCCTCGAGACGAACGATGCCCGCGTCGCCGCACTCGCGGCTAGGCTCTGGCCCCGGGGCGCAGCGGATACGACGGAACCAGCTGGGGCCGCGATCCGCATCCACGTCGAGGTGAGAGACGGCGGGGCGCCGGGAAGGCAAATCGGGGACCTGCCCGAACGGCACCTGTCCTGGGAACACACGCCCGCGGAGTTCCGATGCGGCATTCCCGGTCTCTTTTCGGCGCACATCGTCCTCGCGGATGCGACGATCGCGGCGACGGCGGCCCCGGAGCTGCTTGACGGCGCGCCGGGCCCCGCCGCCCGGTGGCTTCTCGAGGCGCCCGTCGCCGTTCTCCTCGCGCGCCGGGGCTGGCGCGCGCTTCACGCGGGGGCGGTGTCGGGCTCCAAGGGCGCCGTCGTCGTGCGCGGCAGGTCCGGAGCCGGGAAGTCGACGCTCGTCGCCGCCGCGCACGCCGCCGGGCTGGAGGTCCTCGGCGACGAGAGCCTTCTCGTCGCGCGGGGCGACCCCGATGCGCTCGCCGCGTCGGTGCGTGAACTGACGCTCCGCGCGGACAGCGCCGCTCTCCTCGGAATCCTCGCGTCGACGGCGCCCGCGTTCTCGGGCGGCGAAGAGAAGCGCCGCGTGGAGCTCTTCGAAGGCTCGAGCTCCGGGACACGCGAGGCGCGGCGCGTAACGACGCTGCTGCTCGGCCCGCGGGCCCCGGGGCCGGCGCGGCTCGTGCCGCTAGAGCCCGCGCAATTCCTCCTCGAATTCGCGAAGGGCGAGATTCCGCAGGAGCACGTCGGTGGCGGTGCGGGCTCCGTCGCGCGCGCCTGGGCCGAGGCCGGCGGCGCGCGCCTCGACGGCGCATCGGACCTCGCGGGGGCGGTCTCTTTGTTGAAAGTTCTCGTCAGCTAGGTCACGCGGGTCACACGCGCGCCGCGCGAGGATGTATTAGGCTCATCGAAATGCCCGCTACGAAACCCCGGGTCCTCCTCGCGCACTCGTACTACCTCGCGCACGATGCCAAGCAGTTGCGGAAGATGAAGCCATATCCGCCGCTCGCCACGCTGCTCGTCGCGTCGGTGCTCCGCGAGCGCGGATTCGAGGTGGAGCTGTTCGACGCGATGCTCGCCTGGTGCGAGGCCGATTTCGTTCGCGCCCTCGACGCCTCCGAGGCGCCCATCGTGGGCATCCTCGAGGACAACTTCAATTTCCTCACGAAGATGTGCACGACGAGAAATCGCGAGGCCGCGCTCGCGATGGTTGCCGCGGCGCGCGCGCGCGGGCGCCGCGTGGCCGTGAACGGTTCGGACGCGACGGACCATCCCGAGACGTATCTCGCGGCCGGCGCGGACGCGGTCGTGATGGGCGAAGCCGACGCGACGTTCCCCGAGCTGGCAGCCGCGTGGTCGCGGGACCTAGGCGCGGTACTCGACGCGATTCCCGGCCTCGCGCTCGCGGACGGGCACGGAGCCGACGGCCTGCCGGGCGTGCGCAAGACGCCGGTGCGCACCTTCGTCGAGAGCCTCGACGCGCTCCCCTTCCCCGCCTGGGATCTCGTGGATGTCGCCCAGTACCGCGCCGCGTGGACCCCGGCCCATGGGCGGATGTCCTGGAACATCGTGACGACGCGCGGCTGCCCGTTCCACTGCAACTGGTGCGCGAAGCCCCTCTACGGCACGCGCTACGCGCAGCGGAGTCCCGCGAACGTGGCCCGCGAAGTGCGCCACCTGGCCGAGACCGTGAACCCGGACCACCTCTGGTTCGCGGACGACATCTTCGGCCTGTCGCCGCGCTGGATCGAAGCGTACGCCGAGGCGCTCGCGAAGGAAGGCGTCCGCATCCCCTTCACGGTGCAGTCGCGCGTGGATCTCATGACGCCCTCGGCCGTCGCCGCGCTTCAGCACGCCGGTGCCGAAGAGGTGTGGATGGGTGTCGAGTCGGGCGCGCAGAAGATCCTCGACGCGATGGACAAGGGCACGCGCATCGTCCAGATCCGGGACGCCACGGGCCTCCTCCGCCAACACGGCATCCGCGCGGCCTGGTTCCTCCAGCTCGGCTATCCGGGCGAAACCTTCGAGGACATCCTCGCGACGCGCAATCTTATTCGCGAGGAGCGCCCCGACGACGTGGGCGTGTCGGTGGCCTACCCGCTGCCGGGCACGCTCTTTCACGAGCGCGTCAAGGAGCAGCTCGGCGCCCGCACGAACTGGAGCGACAGCGACGACCTCGCGATGATGTTCCGCGGGACGTATGAAGGCGCCTTCTACAAACGCGTGCGCGATGTCCTGCACGAGGAGGTCGCGGCTTTTTCCGCCACCGGGAACGCGGCCGGGGAAGCGCAGGCTCTTTTCGACGCGCGCTGGGCCGACCTGGAAGCCTCGGAGGCGTCCTTTCGGACCGAGAAGGGCACCGCGGGCCCGTCCGGCCTCCCGCGCGCGTGACGGACGGCGTCACGGGCGGACTGCCGCCCGCGGTCCGCGCCTTCGACGCGCTTGCCGGCGCGTTCGACGAGCGGTTCGGCGCGTGGGAGAGCGTCGCCGCGCAGCGCCGCACCGTGCGGCGGGCGCTCCTCGAGGCCTTTCCGGAAGACGCGTCGCTGATCGAGCTCGGCGGCGGCACCGGCGAGGACGCGCTCTTCCTCGCGCGACACGGGCGCCGCGTCCTCGTGACCGACGGCGCACCGAAGATGGTGGCGCGCACGAACGAGAAGGCGCGCGCTGCCTCGCTCGAAGGCCGCGTGACGGCCGATCGGGTCTCGCTCGAGGAGCTGAACTCCTGGGCGCGCGTGTACAGCGGAGTCCCGTTCGACGGCGCTTTTTCCAACTTCGCGTCCCTGAACTGCCTCGCGGACCACGGCCCGGTCGCGCACGGGCTCGCTCGTCTCCTGCCTCCCGGCCGCCACGCGCTCCTCGTCGTCTTCGGACCCTGCTGCCCGAGCGAGATGCTCGTCCTCCTCGCACGCGGCAAGGGGCGCGCGGCCTTCCGGAGGCTCGCGCGCGCCCCCGCGTCGGCGCGCGTGGGTAGCGAGACGTTCACGGTGACGTATCCCGCGCCGCGAGCGCTCGCGCGGGAATTCGCGCCCTGGTTCCGCCTGAAGGGCACCCTCGGCGTCGGCGTGTTCGTGCCTCCCAGCTCGGCCGAGCCCGCCGTCTCGCGCTTCCCGCACCTCCTCGGCGCGCTCGAGGCCCTCGATCGCGCGTTCGGGCGGGCGTTCGCGCTCCTCGGCGACCACGTGCTCCTGGACTTCGAGCGGACGGACGCTCCGGAATGAGCGCCGAACCTCCCCGCCGGCGCTGGGCGCGCGCCTACATGCGGCTCCGGCGCGCGGAGGGACGCGGAGAGGGCGGCGAGGCCGAGCTCCTCGCGCTGCCGTACCTGACGGCAGGGCCGCTCGCGGGGCAGTGGGCGATCCGCGCGTGCACGTTCGACGCCTTCGCCCGCCGCGTCGTCTCTCCCCTTGCCAGAGAGCGCGCTCGTCCGCTTGCCGTCCTCGATCTCGGAGCGGGGAACGGCTGGCTCTGTGCGCGCCTCGCGCGCGCGGGCCACCGGTGCGTCGCGCTGGATCTCCGCGTCGACGACGCGGACGGCCTCGCCGCCGGCGCGCCGTTCCGCCGCCACCTGCCCCGCATGTTCGGACGCGTGTCCTCGTCCTTCGACGCGCTCCCTTTCGGCGACGCGCTCTTCGACCTCGTCGTCTTCAACGCGTCCCTGCATCTGGCCGAGGACCTCCAGAGGGTCCTCGCGGAGGCCGCGCGCGCCACGGCGCGAGGGGGGCGCGTCGCTATACTGGACTCGCCTTTTTACGCGCGGTCGCAAGCGGGGGAAGCCATGTCCGAGGAGAAGAGGCGCGACACCGCGCGGATCTTCCACGACCTCGCGGAGGACCTCCTCGCGCTGGCGCCGGTCGAGTACCTCACGCCCGGGAGCCTCTCCGCGGCCGCCGCGTCCGCGGGCCTGTCGTTCGAGAGGAGCCGCGTCCTCTACCCCCTCGGTTACGAGACGCGCGGATTGAGAGCGCGCGTTCTCGGAAAGCGGCCGCCTTCGCGCTTCGACCTCTGGAGCGCGCGGCGCGCGTGATCCTCCTCCTCAATCCGCGCGCGACGCGCCCGAAGAACCGCCGCTTTCCCCTGTCGCTCCTCGCGCTCGGCGCGGCCCTCCCGGGAGATGTCTCGTGGGAGATCCTCGACGGAAACCTCCCCGACGCGGACCTTCGCGAGGAAACGGCGAAGAGAGTTCTCGCGCGGGCGGAGACGGGCGACCCCGTGACTCTCGTCGCCATGACGGTAATGCCAGGCCCGCAGCTCGTGTCGGCGGTGCCGCTCGCCCGCAGCCTGAAGGAACGCTTTCCGGACATCCCCATCGTCTGGGGCGGCTACTTCCCGAGCCTCTATCCGAACCCCGTTCTCCGCGCGCCCTTCGTGGATTTCCTCGTGCGCGGCCAGGGCGAGCGGACGCTCGTCGAGCTCCTCGACGTGCTCGCTGGCCGAAGGGCGGCGCAGACCGTCCTCGGCCTCGGCTGGAAAGACGGCGCGAGCGCGCGCCTGAACCCGGAGCGGGCCTGGGAGGGCCCGGACGCGTTTCCCGAGCTGCCCTGGAACCGGATCGACATCGAGACCTATCTCCAGCCGACCGCCCTCGGGGAACGCAACGGCGTTTATCAGGCCTCGATCGGCTGCCTGTATACGTGCAACTTCTGCGGCGTCATCGCGGCACTCGGAAGCCTCCAGAAGTTCGAGACGCCCGCGCGCACCGAGGCGAATCTTCTCTATCTCGTGAAGCGTCATGGCATGGACGCCGTGCACTTCTACGACAACAATTTCTTCCTGAAGGAACCGCACGCCGAGGAGCTCGCGGCCCGGATGACGCCCCTTGGGCTGAGGTGGTGGTGCGAGGCCCGGATCGACGCGATGCTGCGATTCTCCGACCGCACGTGGGAGGCTCTCCGGCGCTCCGGCCTCACGATGGTCTACTTCGGCGCCGAATCGGGCTCCGACGAGACCCTCAAGAAGATGTCGAAGAACCTCACAACGGCCCAGACGCTGGCCCTCGCGGAGAAGACGCGCCGCTTCGGCATTGTGCCCGAGTTCTCCTTCATGTTCGGCGACCCGGACGACCCGGAGCGGGACGTGGAGACGACACTCGCATTCGTGAAGAAGCTGAGCGCCGTCAACCCGGACATGAAGCTCATCACGTATTTCTACACGCCGACGCCGCAGCGCCGGGGCACCTATGGAAACGTCGACGCGCTCTCGTCAACGCCCGCAACGCTCGAGGAGTGGACGACTCCCGAGTGGGCGGGTTGGATGACGCACGAGGACCCGCTCGTCCCGTGGCTTCCGCGCCGGCTCAAGGAGCGTGTGGAAGACTTCGCGCGGCGACTCAAGGGAGGGCTCGGGCCTTCGGATTCACAGGCCTATGGGCATCTGAGGCAGCAGGAGTGAGCGCCGAAGCGCCCCTCGGCACGCGTCCTGCCTATCGCCTGTGGGCCGCGACGTACGACGTCGAGAACCCGCTTACGACGATGGACTCGCTCGCCGTGCACTTCTTCTCGCACGACATCGCGGGAAAGGACCTCCTCGACGCGGCCTGCGGCACGGCGCGCCGGCTCGTCTTCCCGGCGGGGCACGGGCCGAGGAGCTCCTGCGGCGTGGATCTCGTCTTCGAGATGCTGGCCGCCGGCCGCCGCGACCGCTCCCGGCCGCGCACGACGGCCGGCGGAGACCTTCGCGCGCTGCCCTTCGGGGCCGGAGCGTTCGACGTCGTGTGGTGCCGCCTCGCGGCCGGCCATCTCCTCCAGATCGCGCCGCTCTACCGGGAATTCGCGCGCATCCTCCGCAAGGGCGGATATGCCGTCGTCACTGATTTTCATCCCGAGGCCATCCGGCGCGGCCACGCGCGCGCGTTTCGCGACGTCTCGGGCGCCTCGCACGTCGTGGAGCACGTCGTGCACGACGAAGAGGCCCACGAGTTGGCCGCGCGCGAGGCGGGTCTGACCTTCGACGCCTCGGGCTCGCTCGGCGTGGGTTCGGAGGTTCGGCTCTTCTACGAGCGCGCGAAGAAGCTCGACCGGTATGCGGCGGATCTCGGCCTTCCGCTGCTCCTCGCACTGCGCTTCTCGAAATGAGGTTCCGCCTCGAGGCGGGAAACGCGACGCGCGACGTCGAAGGCGGGAGGTTCTCGGCGCCGGAGGGAGAGGCGGTTCTCACGCTGGACCTCGGGGACGCCACCCTGATGCCGGGCCTCGTGAATGCACACGACCATCTCCACCGGAACCACCTCCCCAGGATCGGCGAGCCACCCTACACGAGCGCCGCCGTCTGGGGCGCCGACCTTCACGCGCGCTTCGCAGACGATCTCGCGCGCCGGCACCTGCTGCCTAGGCGCGCCGCGCTCCTGTTCGGCGCGTTCAAGAACATTCTCGGAGGCGTCACGTCGGTCGTCCACCACGACCGCTGGGAGCCCGACTTCGACGGACGCTTTCCCGTGAACGTCGTGAGAATCCACACGCTCGACGGGCTCCGCGCCCTCGGCAATGTGAAGGCGTTGCCCGCCGGCGGGCCCTTTGCGATGCACCTCGCCGAGGGGACCTCCGCCTCCTCCGCCGAGGAGATCGACGAGGCCTTCGCGCACGGGCTTCTCTCCCCCCGGCTCCTCGCCGTGCATCTCGTGGCCGCGGCGCCGGACGGAATCGCCCGACTCGCGGCGGCTGGCTGCGCCGCCGTGTGGTGCCCCACCTCGAACTTTTTCCTGTACGGCGCGACGGCTCCGCGCGCACTTTTCGAGGCGGGCCTCGACGTCCTCCTCGGGACGGACGCGCTCGTGAGCGGCTCGGGCACGCTCCTCCACGAGATCCGCGCGGCGCGCGCCCTCGGCTTCCTGTCCGACGCGCGGCTCGCCTCGGCCGTCACGGACATAGCGGCGCGCCGACTGGGCCTCCCCCGGCCCTCGCTCGACGCGGGGGCTCCCGCGGACGTCGTCGCGCTCGGCGCGCCGCTGCTCGAGGCGCTGCCGCGCGACGTCGTCCTCGTGCTCGTCGGCGGGCGGCCCGTCCTCGCGGACGAGCGGCACGCACGGCTCTTCGAGGCGGCGGGCGTTCCCTCCCGGGCGCTCACCGTCGGCGGCGTCCCGAAACGGGTGGCCGCGCCGCTCGTCGACGCCGCGCTCCTCGCTTTCCGCCTCGTGAAGGACCTCCGCCGTATCATCGAGTGAGATGACCGACGCGCCCGTTCTCATCCTCGGCGAGGGCGAGCTCCGCCGCCACGAGACGTTCGGTCGCGATACCGTGAACCGCGGCGCCGTCCTTCTCGACTGCACCTGGGACGGCGGAATCTTCGAGTCCGGTGTCATGGCGGGCGGGCTCTTCCGCTCCGGAACGTTCCGAGGCGGCGTGTTCTGGGGCGGCGTCTGGATGGGCGGCACCTGGAAAGGCGGCGACTGGGAGAACGGCTTCGGGCCGGACGGGCAGTACCACTCCCGCACCGTGCATCCGTGAAAGTCGTCGTCGCCTCCGCGCACCGGTTCCCGGACCAGGCGCGGCTCTGGTTCCGGTTCGTGGGGCGCGACCTTTTGCCCGCGCTGCGCGGCGCCGGCGCGGAAGTCGAGGTCCTTCTGTTCCGCGACGCGTCGCCCGAGGGCTTCGAGCCGAGACTCTTCCCCGGGGCGACGCTTCTCACACGGTCCTTCGAAGCCCTAGACGTCGTCGAGTTCCGCGAGAAAGCGCTCGAGCGGCCCGGGGACATTCTTTTTCTCCTCGACGCCGACGTCTTCGTGCTCGACGGCGAATGGGTCGCCTCGCTTCTCGGACACTTCGAGGACCCGACGGTCGCAGGGGTCTCTCTCCTCCGGCGCGGCACACTGCCGGGCGTCGTCGCCCTCATGGCGCGGCGCGCCGCCTACCGCGCGCTCCAAGCGCCTGTCCTCGCGCCCTCGTACGAGGGGCTCGAACGATGGCCGCACCCGACGAAGCGCCAGGCAGGAGACCGCGCCGCGCTGGCGCTGCGGGCGCGCGGGAAGAAAATCGTCGACGTGCCTCCCGCGGCGGCGGCCCCGCGTCTCGCGGATTTCAGCGGCGCGACCGCGATCCGGACCGCGCGCGAGGTGTACGGCGCGGTCCTCGGCCCGCGCTTCGAGACGCTCCTCGTGGAACAGCCGGACTTCGCGGAAGGCGCGTACGACAATATCCTTCTCGGCGCGCTCTTCCGCGTCGTCTTCGGCGCGCCGTATGCGGTGGCGCGCGGCCCTTCGCCCTTCGCGGACCCGGACGCCGACACGCATCTCTCGGGAAGCGCGACCCCCGAGGAGTTCCGCACGGCGCTCGCGGCGATCAATGACCGAAAGGCGCTCGCGCGCCTCGTCGCATCCTTCGAAAGGTCCGATCGCGCGCTCACCCGCCTCGCGGCACGCGAGGGGCTGACCCGCGGAGCGCTGCGCGTGCCGCCCGTCCTGCCGCGCGCGCGCGCCCTCGAGGCCCTCCGGGCTGCTGCCGGGCGTCTCTTCGGGAAGAGGTGACCGCCGTGGAATCCGCGCCGGTCTAAGGGATCTCGGCCGCCGGCGGGCCCATCAGCGACGCGGCGCGCGCCTCGACGTCGTCGACGGAGACGCGCATGAGGCAATGGAGATCGCCGCGAGCGCAGACCGGCTGCATGCAGGCTCCGCAGGAGAGGTCTTCGCTGTAGAACCCGTCCGTCCGGGGACCCTCCGGCCGGCTCCACGCCGAGCGGCTCGCGCCGAAGAGCGCGAGCGTCGGGATTCCCTGCACCCACGCGAGGTGCATGAGGCCGGAATCCTCGCTCACGGAAAGCGAGGCGTGCGCGACGAGCGCGAGAGCCTCGCCGGCCGTCGTCTGACCCGCGAAATCGAGGAGGGGCGCGCGGAGGGCTTCGCCGAGCGCTTCCTTGAGCGCGACGAAACGGGGGGGCACGGAGGGCGCGGCGAGGAGCATGAGCCGGCAGCCGCGCGCGTCGAGACGTTTCCCCAGCTCGACCCACCGCGCGAGGGGCCACTGCCGCGTGTCCCAGCCGGCCGCGGGATTCAGGCAGACGAGCGGGCCGCCGTCCCACCCCGCGCGCGTGAGCCTCTCCTCCGCAGCGCGCCGGAGGTCGTCGCGCGCGTGCGGGGCCAGAACGGGCGTGAGACGGCCGAGGCCGAGCGCGTCGGCCGCGTCGAGGTAGCGCGTCAGGGCCGTCTTCGGCGCGTGCCGGTCGAATCCCGCCCACGCGCCGGGCGCCAGGAGGCGCGTCAGAAACAGCGACCAGCGGTTCCGCTGCAGGTCGAGAACGGCGGGGACCTTTCGCGTACGAAGGGAAAGCGCCGCGAGAAGCACAGCCGCTCCCTTTGGATATTTCGGGAGACGCGAGTCGAACGAGACGACGCGGCCCACGTCGCGGTGAGCGGCGAAGAGATCCGCCGAGCGCACGTCGGTCACGACATCGAGCCGGGCGTAAGGGAGCCGCCGCCGGAGCGCACCGAGGAGGGGAAACGTGATCGCCGTATCGCCGAAGGCGTGCAGCCGGATCACGATGACGCGCTTCGGTTCGCGACCGGCCGCTAGCGGAACGCCGAGGATGCCGTCGGGTGTGAACGGTGCGACCGGGACGAGGGCGGGAGCGGGGACCGGCACGGGGGGCGATGCTACGCCGCGCTAGCATGGCGTGTGCGCGTCGCGCTCGTCGTTCCCGGAGGCGTGGATCGCAGCGGCAGAGAGCGCGTCATCCCGGCGCTCCTCTGGCTCATCGAGCGCTTAGCCGCGCGCCACGAGCTCCACGTCTTCGTGCTCGCACAGGAGCCTCGCCCGGGCGACTGGACGCTGCGCGGCGCGGCCGTCCACAACCTGGGCCTCTCGGCGCGCGCGCGCTGGCCGGGTGAGGCGCTCTTCGCCGCGGGCCGACGTCTCGCCCGCGGCCTTTCAGCTCATGGACCGTTCGACGTGGTCCACGCGTTCTGGGCGAACAACCCCGGCTTCCTCGCGACGCGAGCGGCGCGTGCTCTCGGGATCCCGGCTGTCGTGAGCCTGGCCGGCGGCGAGCTGACCGCGTTGCCCGACATCGGCTACGGCGGCCAGCTGCATCTCCGGGAGCGCCTCAAGACCGCCCGGGCGCTGCGGCGCGCCGCGCGCGTCACGGCGGCGAGCACGCCGATGCTCGAAGCGGCGCGGGCGCACGGCTTCGACGCGGCTCTCGTCCCGCTCGGGGTTCCCCGGGAGTCGTTCGCGGAACCTCTTCCGAAGGGCGCGTCGCCCCGGCTCCTCCTCGTCGGCAGCCTGAACCGCGTGAAGGACGTCCCGACGGCGCTCCGGGCTTTCCGCCGCGTCGTCGATGCCAAACCCGCGGCGCGCTTCGACGTCGTCGGTGAAGACGTGCTTGGCGGCGAGGTCCCGCGCGAAGCCTCCGCGCTCGGCCTGTCCCGGCACGTGACCTTCCACGGATTCCTGCCGGGAGACGCGCTCTCGCCCTTCTACCGGCGCGCGGACCTTCTCGTCCATTCCTCCCGGCACGAGGCCGGCCCCCTCGTCGTCCTCGAGGCCGCGGCCTGCGGCGTGCCGACGGTCGGGACGGCCGTTGGGCACATCCGCGACCTCGCGCCGGACGCCGCGTGGGCCGTACCCGTCGGCGACGACGCCGCGCTCGCCGCGGGAATCCTCGCCCTGCTCGCCGACGAGCCCCGGCGGCGGGCGATGGGACAGGCGGCTCGGGCATGGGCGCGCGCGCACGACGCCGATGCAACGGCGGCGGCCTTCGAGAGGATCTATGTCGCAGCGCTGGCGGCGCGGGCTTCCCGTTAGACTGGAAACATGAACCGGCGCGCGGGTGGTGGAGTCGGGGCGCTCGTCGCCGCGTGGGCCGCGACGGGGTTCTGGCTCTTCGTCTTCACCGGATTCTTCTTCCACCATTCGAAAGAGCTGATGCTCTTCCACCGGTTCTCGCGCTCGTATGCGCTCGGACTTCTGCTTTTCCTGGCCCTGACGCCCCTCGTCTTCATTCAGGTCCGCGCCCTCTTTTCCCCATCCGTCGTCAAGGGCAAGGAGGGCGTGCCTCACGTCATCTCACCCCTGTCGAAGGTCAGCCTCCTCTGTCTCCCGACGCTCGTCGTCTTCGGCATCCTTCAGCTCGTCCTCCCGAAAAGGCAGGGCTGGGAATACCTGCCACACCCGTTCCTGCAGGCCGTGCCCGCGCCAAACCCGGCGAAAGGAATCAACTCGCGGGGGTTTCGCGGGGGCGAGCCCGCGATCCCGAAGCCGAAGGGGCTCTTCAGGGTCGTTCTCCTCGGGGGCTCGACGACCTTCGACCCGGAGCTCCGATACGAGGACACCTACGGCCGCCAGCTCGAGCTCGCGCTCGGCAAGGCCCTCGCGCCCCGGCAGGCGGAAGTCCAGTGCGCCGCGGTCTCCGCCTACAACTCCGAGCACAGCCTGATTCGCTATGCGACCGACGCGATCGACCTCGACGCCGACGTCGTGCTAGTGATGGACTCTGTCAACGACGTTTACTTAAACACCTTCAGGCCCTTCCGCCGCGACTATGGGACCTACCCCGGCGTCGGACCGCAGCACCTGCACCAGGGTTTCCGGGACCGCACCCATCTCGTCGACACGATCGGCTTCTTCACGCGGTACGTGTTGTTCTCGGACTTCCGGCGGCCGGACGGTTTTCGAGCGGACGGGGTCGTGCCCGACCCGGAACCCTTCGTGCGAAATCTCCGGTCGATCGTCGTATTGGGCCGAAGCCGCGGCCAGCACGTCGTCCTCTGCACGCTGCCGCACAGGTTCCGGCTGGACGGGCCGGAGGCGGACCGCGTCCTCGGCGAGGCCGCGCTCCGGAACTTCTTCAACGGCGCCCCGCTCCCCGGTTTCGTCTGGTTCAGCCGCTACATGGTGGTCTTCAACGACAAGATCCGCGCGCTCGCGGCTGAAGAGGGGCTCCCAGTCCTCGATTTTCAGCGCGACGTCCCGCCGACGAAAGAACTGTTCATCGACGAGATCCATGTCTCCCCGCAGGGCGCGCGCCTCGAGGCGGAGCTGGCCACGAAGTTCCTGCTGGAGAACGGCATCGTCCGCTGAGCTCAGGCGCCGTCACCGGAGACCGGCACGATGCTCACCGCAGGTACCCGAGGGATTGCAACCGCGCACGGTCCTCTCGGCTCTCCGGCGTTTCGGGCGACCGGACGGGGGGATGCGCCGCGATCCAGCGGTCGAGCGCTGCGCTCATTCGGATAATGGCGTCCTCAGATCCGGGCGACCCGGCGAGGTCGTGACGCTCGCCCGGGTCCGCCCGCGTCTCATAGAGCTCGACGCGCCCATCGCTCCCCCGGATGACTTTGTCGTCCCCCGAGATAAGCGCACGGCCGCCGCGGATGCCCGGCTTCTCTGCCGCCGGAGCGAGCGGGAACGACTCGGACACGACGGGACCCTCCGCGCGAAGCTCGTCGGCGCTTCCCGTCATGAGCGCGAAGAGGCCGACGAGCCCGACCGGCTCCTCGACCACGCTCTTCATCCGCTGGCCCGGCCTCCTCACGACGAGCGGCACCCACACCTGCTCCTGGTATGCGGACGATCCGTGTCCGATCGCGCTGTGCTCGCCCCAGGCTTCGCCGTGATCCGAGGTGACGACGATCAGCGTGTCCTCGTCCTCGCGCCCGGCGGCGTGCGCGAGAAGGCGATCGAGCGACGCGTCGACGTACGCGATCGTCTCGTCGTACCGGGCCACGAGGACCTCGCGGTCGCGCGAGGCGAGCGCGACGCGGCCCGTGCGGTTCATTTCCCGGAGCAGCGCGTCGAAGAGCGCGCCGGTCGGACGCCCGGGAGGCGCGGAGAACGAGCCGGCCCAGGGCGCCGGGACGAGGGCGCGCTCGTGCGCGTCGAAGTAGTTCACGAAGAGAAAGTACGGGCGGCCGAGCGTCCGCGCGCGGTCGATCCGGCCGATGGCGAGATCGGTGATCTCCTCCGCAGCCCGCGCGCGCGTGTCCGTCTCGGGCCAGAGGCCGAGGGACCGGCAGAGGAGCCGGCGGAACGCTCCGCGCACCGAATCGGCGGAGATCACACCGAGGGTGCTCCGGCGCGGCCGCGCGTCGACCCACGAGAATCCCCGGTCGAGCCCGAACCCCCTTCCGAAAAAGCCGTAGTTCCCCGCGACGCTGCTCACGTCGTAGCCCCGCTTCACGAAGATCTCGGCGAGGGTGGGCATCGCGATCCCGAGGGGGCGCCCCGCGGGACGGCCGGCGTCGTAGTGGGCCCGATGCGCGCTCGCGGCGAGACCCGTGAAAAGCGACGCGTGCGTCGCCAGCGTCATGTTCGACGGAGCGATCGCCCGCGTGTAGACCGTCGCCGACTCGGCGAACTTCTTGAGATGCGGCGTCGTGTCGCGCGGATAGCCGTAGAGCGAAAGGTGGTCTGCACGCACGGTGTCGAGCGTCACCAAGAGGACGCTCGGGCCGCGCGAGAGAGGAGGCGAGGGCGCCGGCCTGGTCGGCGCCTCCGCCTGCCGAGGCGGATCGGGGCCAACGAAGGCGACGGCTGCGAGCGTCGCAACCATGGCCACCGCGCTCGCGGTGGCGAAGACCTCCGGGCGCGCGCTTTCCTTCGAACGCAGGAAGGCCACGGCGAGGATCGTGCCGGCCGCGGCGACGAACCCGAGAGCGCGCACGGGCCGGCTCGCGTCGGCGGCGAGATCGGTCATGACCCAGGCGGGCGCGCACAGGAGAAGCGCGACCGTCCACGGACCCGTGAGGACGCCAACGCGCTTCCCGAGTCGGAAGGACGCCTCGCCGACGAGCGCGGCCCCCACGACGCCAAGGAGGAGCGCGTTCAGCGATCCGACGAGGACGAGCGTGCCGCCCGCGAGGTGCGGCGTTCGGCAGGCGCCGTGAATCGCGAGGACGACGGCGGCGCCGACAGCGCGGCTGTCCGGCGTCCGTCCGAGGGCGCGTGCGGCGGAGACGACGAGCGCCGCGGCAGCCCCTCCGGCGAGCGGGTAGAGAAGGAAGAGAACGACGCCGAACCCGGCGTCGAGCGGGGCGAACGCGCCACGGTGAAACACCCAGACGACGAGCTCCGTGAACCAGATCTCCGCGGTTCCGAAGACCGCCATGGCGAAGGCGCCGGCGAGCGCCCCCTGGACCACGGGCCCGGTCGGCGGCCGGCTCACCTCGGCTCCCGGCGGAATCCGGTTTCCGCCCGCCTCAGGAGCACGCGCGCCCACGCCATGGCGAGCGCGAGTCCCGTCGCGTCCGGCGCCGCGTTCGCCTTCACCTCGCCGAGGGCCGGGAAGAGCGTGTGGGCGAGAAAGCGCGCCTTCGGAAGCGGCCCTTCGATGAGCGTCAGGAGCGTGCGCGTCCAGCCTCGCGCCGGGCGCGTGTAGCGCAGAGGCGGTACGCGCGAGGCCCTCTCGCGGAGGGTATCGCTCACGCCGCCTCCGAGGGATTTCAGGAAGACTTCCTCGAAGGTGTTCGGAAACAACCGCTCAATGGCCTCGGCCGCGAAAAGAAGCGGCGCCGCATCTCGCTCTTCTTCATTCGAAGAAATCTCCGGATTCAATTTTCCCGAGGCGCGCGCCAGGAGGCGGAAGTCGTAAGCCTGAATCCCCCTGATCCCACGCCCCGCGAAATCCTCGGCCGCGTGGAAGAGGAGGTGGCGGACGAGCGACGGCCCCGCCGCGATCGAGACCTCGACGCCGTCGAGATCCCGGGTTGCGGCCCCGCTCCGGAGCTCCGCGCTCGCGTCGTACACGCGGCCGAGGACCGGGAGCCGGAACGACGTGTGTATTTCGAGACGAATCGGATTATCCGGATCTTCCGTGGCGGGCCGGGAGACGTGTTCGTCCTCGCGCGCGAAGACGCGATGCCGCGGCGTATCGAAGAGAGCCCGCCAGCCGGCGCCGGTAAGCGCCACCGTCGCGCGGGCGAGGTCGCGCGGATCACGGAGAAGAAGGTCGAGATCCCCCATCGGCCTGAGCCCCGGGTCCGGATAGTGAAAGAACGCGAGCGCCGCGCCCTTGAGCGCGACGACCTCGACACCCGCGGCACGCAAAGTGTAAATCGTACCCGAGAGCGTTTCGAGAAGGCGGCCGGCGCGGGCCCCGCCATGAAGATTTTCTGCAAATAGAAAATCTGACAACGCCCCTGGCAGCGTGCGCACCTCCCCGCATCGGCTGACGAGGGCAGAGAGGCCCTGCGTCGAGGTCGCGAACGCAGCGATCTCCTCTCCTCCACTCGAAGAATCTTCCTGAAGAACCTCCCAGATCGGCGCGGCGCTGCCACGTTCGACGGCCGCCACCGCCGCCGCGGCGTACACGGCGTAATGGGTATCGGTAAAAAGAGGCTCAGGATTGAAACGAATGCCGGGAGATTACTTCCAGTGGCCGTCGACCCAGTACCAGCCCTCGCCGTGATGCTTCCACCGGCCGTTCACCCACACCGCGTGCGGACGAGGACCGCGGTCCCAGTGGCCCGGCACCCACACGTAATCGCCCCCGCGCCACGCGTGATAGCCCCGTATCCACACGTGATCCGCGTCTGGAGCGGTGCCGCGCACTTCGACTATGGCCGCAGGAGGCCGTGTCCGAACGTAGACTACTCCGCGTGGAGGGGCCGTGACACATGCCGCCAGAATCGACCCCGAGAAGAGGGCGGCCGCCGCCAGTTTCATCCCTGGGAGAGACTTTGGAGTCATTCTCGTCTCCTTATCGAGATCCTTCGACCGGCATGAAGTTCGCACAGACCGTGCCATGTACACTTGTACCATGGCGCCGCGGGCGCGAAAGGCACGCCCATGAGACGACGAATCGACGTAATCGGTAGGCTCTCCCACGTCCTCCCCGTGACGCTGCTCACGGCTTTTCTCTTGACCGCGCCGCTCCACGCGGGCCTCATCTTCTTTCCTGTCGAAACGCTTCCGGGCGCAAACGCGACCGCGCTCGCCGCAAGCGGCACCACGCTCTGGGCGGCGACACCGCGCGGCGTGTGGCGGCTCGAGGCCGGCGCGTGGACACTCGACGGCCTCTCGGCACGGACGATCACGTCCATCGTCATCGCGGACGCCGTCTACGCGGCGGATGGCGAGAAAGTCTGGAAGCGGGGGGTCGACGGAACGTGGACCGCTGAAACGCTCCCCGCGGCTCTGACGTTTCCCTCGGTTCTCGCGACGGACGGAACGGCGGTGTGGGCGGCCGGAGTCGGAGTCGCCAAGCGCGCCTCCGGGACCTGGGCGGCGCTGACGGGCCCCGGCGGCGTCGTGACGGCGGCGTGCGTTTACTCCGGCGACCTCGTCGTGGGAATGCACGGGGGCGCCGCGCGCTATGCGGGCTCCACGGTCAGCGCGATCTCGAACGGAATTCCCATCACGGCCGCGGTCCAGACGCTCGCGGTCGTCGGCGGATCGCTTTACGCGGGCACGGAACAGACTCTCTATTCCTTCTTCGGGGGCGCGTGGGCCGAGGTCGCAGGCTTCGGCCTCCATGACGTCCGCGCCGTCGCGGAATCGAACGGCGTGGCGTACGCCGCCACCGCCGATGCGGGAGTTCTCTCGAGCGCGAGCTCCTGGGCGCCCGCCAACTCGGGCCTCCTCTTCGCTTCGGCGCGGAGCTTCGCCACGCTGGGGGGCTCTCTCTACGTCGGAACTGGTGGGGCGCCGATCTACCGGCTTTCCGGCAGCACCTGGGCCGCGGAGGGCACGGGCCCATGGGCCGCGTCGATCTCCGACGTGACGACGTCCGCAGGGATGGACTTTGCCGCCGCGCGGGGGGCTGGACTCACGCCCCTGACTTCGAGCGGCGGAGATCTCGGGAATCTCGTTCCGGAGGGTTGCGGGGACGTGCGCGCGCTGGCCCCCGGGCCGAAAGCCGTCGCCACGTCAGACGCGACCCTTGTCGCGTCGACCAACTGCCACGTCTATTACTGGGACCTCGGCCCGGGGCCGACCGCTTCGGTGAACATCACCGAGGCCGGGCTTCCCACCGGCTTCACGCTCACGACGCTCGGCGCCGTCTCGCCCGACGGCGGCATCGCCGGCGGCACTTCCAACGCCGGGATGTGGCGCCTCGTGGGGTTCAACTGGTCGGCCGACAACTCGGGCCTTCCTCCGAACGGGAGCGTACAGACGACCCGTCAGGTGGGCGGAAAGCTTTACGCCTCCGTCGGCGCGAATCTCTTCGTCCGCGAGCAGAGCGCCTGGCAGGCGGTCCCCGGCGCACCCTCGTTCGTCCAGGCGCTCGGCGGCGACACGAGCGTGCTCTTCGCCGCGTCCGTCTCCGGCGGGATCTCGTCTTCCGCGGGCTCGTGGCGCGAGGACGACTTCGGAGCGAGCACCGCGTTCGTGTCGTCGCTCGAGGCGGGTGGCGGGATGGCCTTCGCGGGCGCGGGCACGGCCGGAGTCCTCCGAAGGAGCGCCGGCGGCTGGCAGCCCGAGAACGCCGGCCTTCCCGCGGGCGCGGACGTCCGCGTCGTGAGGAAGAGCGGCGACGGCTCCGTCCTGTACGCGGGCACCGCGGGCAACGGGCTCTACGTCGCGCCCGCGTATTCGTCCGCGAAGTACATCCCCGTGGTGCTCGACCTGCTGGGAGCCGCCGGCTCGCACTTCAGGTCCGACCTCACGCTCGGGAATCGTTCGAACGCGCCCGTGACGGTCAACGTCGGATTCATCCACGCCCCGGACTTCCCCCTCCTTTCGAGCGACGGCTCCGTCTCCGTCACGCTCGCGCCGCTCTCGGAGCTGCGCGCCCCGGACGCTCTCCAGTTCTTCCGGGATCGGGGCCTCCCCATCACCCCCTCTCCCTCGGGGACCGCAGGTTCGGTCTGGATCGCGGTCGACCCCCGCGCGTTTCCCGCGGCCGAGACCGATTCCGTGTACGCCTTTTCGCGCACGTATACGGCTGGTGACGCCGGAAGCTTCGGCACGTTCCTCGACGCGCCGTCCGACCTCGAAGCGGCCGAGTCAGAAGGCGCGGTCTACGGGCTTCAGAGCGTCTCCGGCACGTCCCGCTCGAATCTCGCCGTGGGGCACATCCCGGGCCGCGGAGCCCAGGGGCTGTCTCTCTCGATCCAGGTCTACGACCAGAGCGGTGCGGTCGCGGGAGCCCCGATCCCCGTCACGCTCGCTCCCGGAGAGTGGAAGCAGCTCAACGGCGTCCTCCTGACGGCTGGCCTCACCGAGCCCGCCTATGGCTACGCGAAAATCACACGGACGAATGGAAGCGGCGCCTGGACGGCCTACGGCGTCGTGAACGACGCCGTCACGTCGGACGGTTCGATCCTGCCGCTCTACAGGCCGGGAGGCCTCGCGGCCGCGCGCAAACTCGTCGTCCCGGTCGTCCTCGACTTGTTCGGCGCCGCGGCCTCCCATTACACGACCGAGTTGACTCTCGCGAACGACGGCAACTTCGCGACGCCGGTGGACCTCGTCTATCGGCCGGCGCCGGGATTCGGATCCTCGACCGGCGTCGCGGTGGTCACGCTCCCCCTCGCCGCGCATCAGCAGACGACGCTTCCGGACATCCTCGCCTACCTCAGGTCGAAGGGCGTCGACATCCCGGACGCCTCGCAGGGCGCGCAAGCCGGGTCCCTCTCCGTGGACTTCCGGAACCTCGGCACGGTCGACTCGCCGAAGACGATCGCGATCGCGCGCACGACGACGCCCAACACCGACACGGGGACGGGTGGCGCCTTCGGCGTCGCGTACTCCGCCGCCGCGAAGGGGGGCGGTGCGCGCGCGTCGGCGCTCGTGCCGGGCCTCACGCGTGACGCCTCCGTGCGCTCGAACCTCGCCGTCGTCCACCTCGGAGGCGGTTCGGAAATCGCCCTCTCCCTGTCCGTGCGCCTCTACGACGCGACCACGTCGCAGGCGGTGGGAAATCCGATCACCGTCACGCTTCAGCCGGGCGACTGGACGCAGTGGTCGGGCGTCTTCGACACGGCGGGCGTTCCCGCGGGAACGACGGCGGCGTACGCGGTCATCACGCGCCTCACGGGCGACGACACCTGGCTCGCGTACGGGGTCCTGAACGACGCGAAGACGTCCGACGGCAGCGTCCTCCGGATGTTCCCCGGCGCCGAGTACTGAGCGGCCGCGAAAGCTCGGAACGACTGAAGCGCGGGTCTATGGCTGCGGGTCTTTCCGCGGCAGGACGAAGCGCTGGAGGAGCACCGCGACCGCCGCGAGGCAGATCGCGAGACCCACGAACGACGCGACGCGATAAAGGCCGCCGAGCCGCGCGAGGTCGTGCAGGAAGCACTTCAGGACCGTGACGACGAGGAGCACGACCGCCGCGATGCGGCCGCGCTGATTCCCGGCGGCGATCGAGACGACGAGGAGAGCGATCGCGAACACCGCCCACGAGAGCGTGTAGGAGAGGCCTTCCGCGAGCGAAGACGACAGGACGTTGAACGCGGGCACCGCGCCGGCCGCGAAGAAGTCCGCGATCTCGAGGTTCACGAGGACGAAGAGCAGCGCGACGCCGCTCGCCGGAAGAAGGTCCGCGAGCGTCCGTGCCTTTTCGTCGCCCGTGAGGCGGAGGAGCCGGGCCCCGAGGAAGAACGCGGCCGCCGCGACGCCGTAGACCACGAGATACCAGTTGAAGAACGGCGTCGCGGAGCGCGGGTGATACGTGAGAACGGCCGGGTTCATCGCGAGGCGCAGGAACGCGGCCGCGAAGAGCCCCCCCGCCCACCAGACGAGACCGCGGTGCGGGACGCGCCCGAAGAGCCAGGCGAGGGACGCGCCGAGAAGCGCCCAGCCGAGCGTCAGCCACTCTCGTTCGAACTGGAGCGGGATCGCGACCGTGACGAACGCCAGAACCGCTCCCGCCACGAGGGCGAGGCGCGCGCGGTCCTCTCCCGGCGGAACGCCGAGCGTCAGCAGGCGCGCGAGGAGCAGCGCGAGGCCGAGGGCGAGCGCGAGCGGCAGGAGACCCATCACGCCCCGATAGCCGCCCTCCGCGAGAGCCGTGCGAAAGAGCG
>Ga0209385_1000019_pt1 | contig 55958 bp, 45 predicted proteins | sample NGEPerB_FD_184506 | JGI IMG/M metagenome (GOLD analysis project Ga0209385, IMG submission 184506) | Arctic peat soil microbial communities from the Barrow Environmental Observatory site, Barrow, Alaska, USA - NGEE PermafrostAB12-B... | ecosystem: Environmental > Terrestrial > Soil > Wetlands >... | reverse complement strand
GAGCGCGCGACGCGACCGCCCATCGCGCAGCCGCGGCCCGCGGCGCGCGCTCTCTCGCCGAGGCCATCCATCGGCACACCGCCTTCGACGACGTCGTCTATCAGGCGGGCGGGATCGTCCACGAGTTCGCCCTCGCCCTGCCGCCGCAAGGCGGCACGGCCCCGGACGTCTCGAAGACGGCCCGCTTTCTCGGCTATCCGACGGAGCCCTTCGCGGCGCCCGAAATACTGGCCGCGGCGCCGCTTCCCGCGACCACCGCGCGCGAGCGCTACGACGCGGCCGTCACCCTCTCGACCCGCCTCCTCGCCTGGATCTGGAAGGCTGCCGGAGGCGACGTCTCGTCCGTCACGCAATACCCCGCTTCGAAAGGACCGTACGCCGTCCGTGAGTAATACCCGTCTCGCGCTTCTCTCCGTCTCCGATCGCACCGGCCTCGTCGATTTCGCCCGCGCCCTCACCGGGCTCGGCTTCGGCCTCCTCTCGACGGGCGGGACGGCCGCGCATCTCGCGGCGGCCGGTCTCCCGGTCACGAGCGTCGCAGACGTCACGGGTTTCCCGGAGGTCTTCGGCGGCCGCGTGAAGACGCTGCATCCGAAGCTCTTCGGCGGCATCCTGTTCGACCGCTCCGTGGACCGCGACCTCAGCGAAGCCGCCGCGAACGGGGTCTCACCCATCGACCTCGTCGTCGTGAATCTCTATCCCTTCGAGGACACGGTCGCGAAGCCGGACGTTCCGTTTCACAAGGCCCTCGAGAAGATCGACGTCGGCGGTCCGGCCTTGCTGCGCGCGGCGGCGAAAAACCACGCACACGTCGGTGTCCTCTGCGACCCCGCCGACTACGCGGCCGTGGCGGCCGAGCTGAAGGCGAACGAAGGCATTCTGGGCGACGGGACTAGGCGACGCCTCGCCGCGAAGGTGTTCCGGCGCACGGCGGCGTACGACGCCGCGATCGCCCGCTGGTTTTCGGCCAAGACGGGCGAGACGTTTCCCGAACGGCTGTCGCTCACCTTCTCGCTCGGGACTGGTCTACGCTACGGAGAGAACCCGCACCAGAAGGCAGCCCTTTACGTCGATGCGGCCGCGGCAGCGCCCGCCCTCTCGCGCTACCGGTTCGTGCAGGGGAAGGAGCTCTCGTACAACAACTTCCTCGACGCCGACGCCGCCCTCTACACGTCGCGCGTCGTGGGGGCGAACGCCCTCACGATCGTGAAGCACCGCATCCCCGCGGGAGCCGCGACGGCGCCCGCGATGGCGGACGCCTTCGAGGCCGCGTGGGCCTCCGACCCCGTCGCGGGATTCGGAGGCGTCGTCGCCTACACCGGAACGCTCGACGCCGCGGCCGCCGGCGCTCTCACGTCGCGCTTCCTCGAGGTGATCGTCGTCCACGACGTCACGGACGACGCGAAGACGGTTCTCGCGAAGAAGCCGAACCTCCGCGTCCTGACGGTCGAGAAGGAGACCGCGCCGCGCCCGCGCCTCGAGGCGCGCGGCATCGACGGGGGTCTCCTCGTGCAGGAGGGCGACCTCGTTCCGGACGATGCGACGGCGTGGAAAGTTGTGACGAAGCGCGCCCCGAGCGACGCCGAGACGCGCGCGATGCGCTTCGCGAACCGCGTCCTCAGGGGGGTCGTCTCGAACGGCATCGTGGTGGCCGGCGAGAACGCCACGTACGGCATCGGCGGCGGGCGCACGAGCCGCGTGGATGCCTGCCGCGACGCGGTCGGCAAGGCCGGCGAGCGCGCGAAGGGGGCCGTCGCCGCATCGGACGCGTTCTTCCCGTTCCCGGACGGCCTCGAGGTGCTCGCAAGGGCGGGTGTCATGGCGGTCGTCCAGCCCGGAGGCTCCGTGAAGGACAGTGTCGTCGTCGCCGCGGCGGACGCCGCCGGAATCGCCATGATGTTCACGGGGAAAAGGCACTTCAGACATTGAAACGCGCCGCAGCCTTCGTCTCCTCCCTCTCCTTTTTCTTCGCCTTCGAAGCACGGCCGGCGCAGCCGGTCGAGATCCTCTCGAAGATCCGCGCGGCGTACGCGACGCCGGGCTCGGTCTCCTGCACGTTCGTCCAGACGTATGCGCCCGCGGGGTTCGCCGAGACCGCGCCGGAGACCGGGCGGCTCATCCTGCAGGCGCCCGACCGCGTGCGGTTCGACTACGACGGGCCGGAAGGGAAGGTCTTCACGTTCGACGGGAAGGCCGGCCGCCAGTACGTGGCGGCCGACCGGCAGCTCGTCGTGAGGACCCTGAGGCCGGAGGAGCGCGCGCGCCTGCCTCTCGTTTTCCTCGAGTCGCCCGAGGCGCTCCTTGCGCGCTACGCCGCGCGCGCCGCCCCGACGGACACCGGTCTCGTCGAGCTCACGCTCACACCGCGCGCCGGCGCCGACCCGAAGTCGCTCACGATCCTCGCGACCGCGACGGGCGACGTGAAGAGGCTCATCCTCGTGGACGCCGCGGGCAACCGCACGGCGTTCACGTTCACGCAGAAGATGTCCGGGCCGAAGCGTCCGGACTCGGACTTTGCCCTCGCGCCCCCCGCGGGCACGAAGATTCTTTCGGAGTGAAGCCATGGCCGACTCCACATTCGACGTCGTCTCCGAAGTCAACCTCCCCGAGGTCGCAAACGCGGTCGCGCAGGCCCAGAAGGAAACCGCGCAGCGCTACGACCTGAAGGGCAGCGCCGCCGGAATCGTGCAGCAAGACAAGGAGCTCACGCTCACGGCCAACGACGAGTTCGGCCTGAAGGCCGTGACGGACATCCTCCAGACCAAGCTCGTGAAGCGCGGCGTGTCACTGAAGTCCCTCGACTACGGCACGATCGAGCCCGCGACGAAGGGCACAGTGCGTCAGGTCGTCACGATCCGCCAGGGCATCGCGTCCGAGAAGGCGAAGGAGATCGTCAAGGCGATCAAGGACAGCAAGCTGAAAGTGCAGGTCGCGATCCAGGGCGAGCAGCTGCGCGTCTCGGGCAAGAAGAAAGACGATCTGCAGGCCGCCATCGCGCTCCTGCGCGGCGCCGACTTCGGCATCCCTCTCCAGTTCACGAACTTCCGGGGCTAGAGCATCCTGCCTACGCGGCCGGGCGAAAACAGGGGCAGAGGGGCGGTAAGATGCGCCCCACGCCGATGAGCCAGACCTCACTGAAAGACCGCTTGCTCGTCGCCACCCTTCCCGCCGAAGAGCGGGAAAACGGGCGGCGCCTTCTTTCGGCCCTCGCGCCGATCGAAGGCAAGCTGAAGCTCGTCGAGACGCGCCTCCAGGAGCGCACGCGTTCGGGAATTCCGACCATCTCGCTCATCGGCGACTATCTCGTCGAGGGCGGCGGCAAGAGAATCCGGCCCGCGCTCCTCCTCCTCGGGTCGCATCTCCTCGGCTACGAGGGCGAGCGCGACGTGAGCTACGCCGCGATGATCGAGTTCATCCACACGGCGACGCTCGTCCACGACGACATCATCGACGACGCCGAGCTGCGCCGCGGCCGGCCAAGCGTGAATCACCGCTGGGGCAACGAGCTGACCGTCCTCTTTGGCGATTTCCTCTACATGAAATCCATGGAGATCGCCCTGGAAGAGGGCGATCTGCGCGTCCTGCGCCTCCTGTCGGACGTGACACTGCGCATGACCGAAGGCGAGATCATCGGCGCCGAGCGGCGCGGACTGCTCGACCTCACGCTCGATGGTTATCTCGACATCGTGCGCCGCAAGACGGCCCTGCTGTTCGCGGGCGCGTGCAAGATCCCGTCGTTCCTCGTGACGGAGGCGTTCGGCGAGACGCGCGAGGTCTGGGGCGAAAGGCTCTGGGAGTATGGAATGTCGCTCGGGATCGCCTTCCAGCTCCAGGACGACCTCCTCGACTATACGGCGAAGGAAGTCGACCTCGGCAAGCCGGTCCTCTCCGACCTCAAGGAGGGCAAGCTCACACTGCCTCTCATCCTCTGCCTGCCTCACGCCACGCGCGCCGAGCGCAGGCTCGTGGAGACGGTCGTCGCCGAGCAGGGATTCGACTCGGTGAGGCCCGAGCAGATCCTCGAGATCGTCCACCGCCTCTCCGCCCTCGAGCGCGCCCACGAAATGGTCGAGATCCATGCCGAGCGGGCGCGCGAAATCGCCTCGCGCTTCCCGGATACCGCGTCCCGCGACGGGTTCCTCCTGGCTGCGGAATACGCTGCTAATCGGCGTAAGTAATTTAAAATCAATAATATATATGTCTTAGAATGAAATAAGGTATGGGAAGGTCTGTGCCTAATATTTCTAGTGTCAGCCAGAATTGAGCGGCCGCTGACCGAAGGACGTAAGGCAAATATGCCTTCTCACCTTCTTTTTTCTGGAATCTCTCTTGATTTCAGCACCTGGCGGTTCTAAGCTCTCCCCAACATATCGTGGGTCACGAATCGGCCCCCACAACTTCCGGGAACGGTCAGGAGAGCGAATGATCGAAAAGCTGTTCCGGTCCTTCCGGTCGCCCTTCAGCGCCACGTCGCGCGAGGACTTCACTCTCGAGGAAGAGGTCGCGCTCTATCGCCACCGCGCCGAAGTCGCGCTCGAAGAGGAGCGCTACAACGACGCGCTCGTGTTCCTGGCGAAGATCCTGCGCCTCAACCCCTACGACCTGCAGGCGCGCATGACGGTGGCTCACACCTATCACTACGCGCTCCAGGAACCCACGAAGGCCCTCCTCACATACGAGAAGGTCGTCGCCGCATCCGGGTACGACGAGTCGAACTCCTACTCCGTCGCGGCCCGCGAGGGCATTCGCGAGCTGGAGGGCGCGCTCGAAACGGCCGCGCCTTCCCTCCACGACCTCGTGGACGAAGAAGAATCCAGCGAAGACACGAAAGGCTGCGCCCACATCGTGGCCGGATAACGGGCTCCCCCGAATCCCTCCTTCTCCATCCTCTTCAAGTCGTCATCGACCCGCCAGAGGGGGCCGGTGACGACGACCTTTTTCGGGGGTCTCGAGGCGCAGCCCGGCGGTCGTTGACGCGCCCACGGGCCCGGATGTTAGTATCGAACGTGCACCGGCTGGCGACCAACTCCCCCCTTTCCTCGGTCGCCGTCATCCCCTCCCGCTACGGGTCGGAGCGCTTTCCGGGGAAACCCCTCCATCCGATCGCCGGAATTCCGATGGTCGTGAGGGTCCTCGAAAGGGCGCAGAAGGCCAGGCGCGTCTCGCTCGTCCTCGTCGCGACGGACGACGAACGGATCGCCCGGGTCGTCGAGTCCGCGGGCGGAAAGGCCGTGATGACGGACCCCGCCCTGCCGTCGGGAACCGACCGGGTCTTCGCCGCCGTGAAGGACCTCGACGTGAGCATCGTCCTGAACGTGCAGGGCGACGAGCCGATGATGGATCCCGAGAACATCGACCGGGTGGCGGGATTCCTCCTCGACCATCCTGAGTTTCCGCTCGCCACGGTCGCGCTGCCCGTCCGGGACCCGAACGAGATCGCGAACCCCAACAACGTGAAGGTCGTGCGCGGAGACGACGGGCGCGCCCTGTACTTCTCCCGGTCGCCTCTCCCCTACCGCCGGCGGGCCGAGCCGGGCCTCCTGACGCTCAAGCACCTCGGCCTCTATGGCTACCGCAAGGAAGCGCTCCTTCGGTGGACGTCGCTCCCTCCGCATCCGCTCGAGCGCGCCGAGAACCTCGAGCAGCTGCGCGCCCTCGCGGCGGGGATGGCGATGGCGGTGCTGGACGCAACGAGCGACTCCATTGGAGTGGACACGATCGAAGACGCCCGAAGAGTCGAAGCCCTCATCCTCAATTCGCCGACCACAGCGGAGGTGTAACGTGGGAACGAAGTACATTTTCATCACCGGCGGCGTGGTTTCGGGCCTCGGCAAGGGAATCGCCGCGGCCTCGATGGGCGCGCTCCTAGAAGCGCGCGGATTCCGGGTCACCCTCCAGAAGTTCGACCCCTACCTGAACGTGGACCCCGGCACGATGTCGCCGTTCCAGCACGGCGAGGTCTACGTCACCGACGACGGCGCCGAGACCGATCTCGACCTCGGGCACTACGAGCGCTTCACCTCCACCATCACGGGCAAAGCGAACAGCGTGACGACCGGAAAGATCTATCTCTCGGTCATCGAAAAGGAGCGCCGCGGCGACTTTCTCGGGAAAACCGTCCAGGTCATTCCGCACATCACGGACGAGATCAAGGATTGCATCCGCCGCGTCGAGGACGACAACGACGTCGTCCTCGTGGAGATCGGCGGCACCGTCGGCGACATCGAGTCGCTGCCCTTCCTCGAGGCGATCCGCCAGTTCCGCCAGGACGTGGGCCGCGGCAACGCGATCAACGTGCACCTGACGCTCGTGCCGCACATCGCGGCCTCCAACGAGCTGAAGACGAAGCCCACGCAGCACTCCGTCAAGGAGCTCCTCTCGATCGGAATCCAGCCCGACATTCTCCTCTGCCGGGCCGACCGCTCGATTCCCGAGGAGATGAAGAAGAAGATCGCGCTCTTCTGCAACGTGGACGAACGAGCCGTCATCACGGCGCGCGACGTTTCGACGATCTACGAGGTGCCGCTCGCGTTCGCGCGTGAGGGCCTCGACGAGATCGTCCTCGACTACCTCTCTCTCCCCCACTACGACCGCGACCTCGCGAAGTGGGACTCGATCGTGAACCGCGTCAAGAACCCCCAGGAAGAGGTCACGATCGCGTTCGTGGGCAAGTACGTGCAGCTCGGCGACAGCTACAAATCCCTGAACGAGGCGCTCCACCACGGCGGCATCGCGAACAACGTGAAGGTGAAGATCACGTTCGTGGACTCCGAGGAGCTGGAAACGGTCGGCTTCCCCGAGACGCTCGCCCGCGCGGACGCGATCCTCGTCGGCCCCGGCTTCGGCCGGCGCGGCATCGAAGGAAAGCTGAAGGCGATCCGCCTCGCGCGCGAGACGAAGGTCCCGTTCTTCGGGATCTGTCTCGGCCTGCAGTGCGCGGTCATCGAGTACGCGCGAAATGTGTGCGGCATCAAAGACGCGAATTCGACCGAGTTCGAGCCGAACTCCCCGAACAAAGTCATCTACATGCTGCGCGATCTCATCGGGGTCGAGGCCCTCGGCGGCACGATGCGGCTCGGCAAGTACCCGTGCGACCTGGGCGAGGGCACGCTCGCGCGGCGCGCCTATGGCGAGGCCACGGTCTGGGAACGCCATCGCCACCGCTACGAGGTCAACCAGGAATACCTGCCCGCCCTTCGCGACGCCGGGATGACGTTCTGCGGCATGTCGCCCGACCGCAAGTTCGTGGAGATGGTCGAGCTCTCCGACCACCCGTGGTTTCTCGGCTGCCAGTTCCACCCCGAGTTCAAGAGCAAGCCCATGACGCCGCACCCGCTCTTCAAGGACTTCATCCGCGCCGCCCGCGCGCACAAGCACGCGCGACAGGACGGCCTCGACAAGAAGAGCGCCGAGCTCGCGCCGGCCGTCGTCGTGCCCGCGAATCTCCCGACGCCCAACGGCCAGTCGGCATGACGGACGTCGTCTCGTTCGACCCGAAGAGCCGCTGCGGGAAGACGGCGGAGCGCTGGGGCAACCTTCTCCTACCGAAAGGGGCGGCCGAGGTGGACACGCGCTTCGTCTTCGAAGGCGAAGGGGAGACCACGTACCGGGTGTCGCGCGTGAACGCCTTCCCGCAGGATCCTGGGAAGCGCCTGTACTACTACCTGAGAACCTGCGACAACCCGAACAATTCCTGAGGCGCGCCCTCAGGCGCAGAGCGCCGAGAGAGCGCGCGAGGCACGGTCGATCTTCCGGTAGACGGGGATCCCGCCGCGTTGCAGGACACCGACGAAGTCGTCGTAGAGGCGCCCGGAATCGACGTTCACGACGAGCGGCTTGGCGGTCTCACGGAAGACGCGCAGGAGCTCCTGCGCGAGCGAGCCCGGGGAGTAGATGTTCTCGGTGTGGGAGCCCGAGAGATCGGGCGCGAGGTCGTCGAGCGCCGGAGTGACCGGAATCGGCGAGACGATCAGTGCGTCCACTCCGGAGTCGCGCAGCAGGGCCTCGGCCGCGGAGACGAACGTGGCGGTGTCGGCCATCGGCGTCGCGTCGACGGGGTTGTCCGCGTGCGCGATCGCGGGGAGACAGGCCGCGAGGCGCGCTTTCGTCTCGGGAGAGAGCGCCGCAAGCGTCAGCTCGTACAGGCGGTCGAGCACGGCCCCGCACTCGAAGCCGGCGTTCGAGAGGACCGCGAGCCGCCGTCCCGACGGCAGACGGTCCGCGAGCATCGTGAAGATCTTCGTGTGGTCCTCGAACATGTCGAGCGTGACCGCCACGACGGCGCCCGCGCCTTCGAGGAGAGCGCGCGAGACCTCCCAGTCGCCGGCGAGGGACGCCGTGTGGCTCTCGGCCGCCCGCGCGCCGAGAGGCGTGCGGCCAGCCTTGTAAACGAGCACGCGCCGGCCCGCGGCCGTGAGCCGCCGCGCGATCGCCGCGAAGCGCGCGCCGTCGAGCGGGAGGAAGCCTTCGACGTAGAACGCGAGGACCCGGACGGACGGGTCCATCTCGAAGTACTCGAGAAAGTCCGCCGCGGTGAGGTCGATCTGGTTGCCGTAGGAAATCGACGCGCGCGGGAACACGATCCCGTCGAGATTGCTCGTGAGAGACACGAGGTACGCGCCGCTCTGGCTCACCGCGACGAGACGGTCCCCCGGCGCATCGTGGAACGGGAGTTTGTATTGCGGGAGAAAGAACGTGTTGTAGGCGTGCTTCGAGACGACGCCGAGGCAGTTTCCGCCTACGAGGACCGGGCCTCCCGAAGGCAGCTTCCGCGATTCCGCGAGGGCCGCTTTGATCTCGTCCTCGAGGACGCGGTTCCCCGTCTCCGAGAAGCCGCCCGGGATCAGGATGATCGCGCGTGCGAGGTCCCCCGCACAGAGCTCCCGGATGGCGTCGCGCGCGCCGGCAGCCGGAATCGCGACGACCGCGAGGTCCACGGGGGCCTCGAGCTCCGATGCCTTCCGGAGGCACGGCACGCCGTCGATCGTCAGGGCGCGCGGATGCACGGCGCGCAGGCGGCCGTAAGCGATCGTTTCGGACGCCCTCAGGTTGCGCAGGATGATGCGCCCCGGGTTCGTGTCGTGGGCGGAGGCCCCGAAGACGACGGCGCTTTTGGGGGCGAGGAGCTTCTCGATCTTCTCGAGAGGGCGGCGCGTCCGAACGACGCGGCGCTCCGAGAGGCTCGCCTTCCCGTCCGCCGCCACCCAGCGCCCGTCGCCGGTCAGGACGACGGGATTGATCTCGACCTCCTCGACCGTCGGAAGACCCTCTCCGTTTTCGGGGGAGAAGGGGGCGACGACGCGCGCGAGCTCTTCGAGCCGCTCCGCGACTGCGAACAGAGAGAGCGGAGCCGTGGCGTGGAGCCGTCCCCCTTCGAAGAGAAGCCGGAGCGCGGGACTCGTTCCGAGCGCCTTCGAAAGATCCTCCGCGACGCGCCCGGGCTGAAGGATGATGGTCGAAGAGCCTCCCGAGAGACGGCCGTACCACTCGGTCAGGACTCCGCCGAGCCCGAAGAGGAGCACGGGCCCGAAAGCGACGTCCTGCTTGAACGAAACGAGCACCTCCGCCGCAGGAGAGCTCACCGCCTTGAGGCGTTCGAGCAGGAGGAGGCCGAGGCGTGAGGCGCCGGGTGCCTTCCGGCCCGTTTCCGCGAACATGCGTTGCGCCCCGTCCAGAACAGCGGACGGCTCGCGGCGCGCGAAGGCCACGCCGCCCACGTCCGACTTGTGGAGGAGGCCGGGCGCGACGATCTTGAGGACGACATCGTCGCCCGGCGCGGCCTCCAGGAAGCTCCGGACGTCGGCGGGCACGCGGTCGCCGGGCGCGCCGGGCCAAAGCACGTGCCGGGGCACGTCGAACCCCGCGCATGCGAGTAGCGCGTACACCTCGTGCTCGAGAAGGGACGTCCGGCCGCCGGCGCGCGCTGCCTCGAAGATCGGCGCCGGCCCGGCGGCCCCGAGCGCAGCCGGGCCGGTTCCGCTCATCCCGGGAAGCCGCGGATCTGCAGTTCCATCGCCTCGAGGCCGTCGAGCATGCGCGTGACCTCGACGCACTGGTCGCAGTTCGCGTGCACGCTGGCGCACGGCACGCCGTCCGGCTGGTGCTCGGGGCAGCGCGGCTCCTTGGCCATGAGGAAAAGTGCTTCGATGAGCGCCTTCACGCGCGTCTTCAGCGAGGATTCCGGCACATCGCGCAGGCCCATGAGCAGGCGGTACTCGGCGGGAGTCAGCGAAACGGGGATCAGGTCCTGATTCATGGTGCGTCTCCTTGGTTCAGTTCGCAGGCGGCTGGACGGCGCGCATGCCCCACGAAAAGGCCTCTTCGTTCAGAGGGACCAGCGCGCACTTGTCCTTCAGGGCGAGGCGGATCGCCGTGCGAAACGTCTCCTCGGGGAAGAGCTTCGTCGCGGCCTGCAGCGCGCCGAGCGCAACGATGTTCTTCACCATCACTTTGCCGAGGTCGACGGCGATCTCCGTGAACGGCACACCGAAGGCGTGGACGCCGTCCGGAAAAGCCGGAGGGTCCTTCACCACGGAGCTGTCGTAGAGAATCGTGCCGCCGGGCGGCACGTCCGGCGCGAACTTCGCGAGGCTCGGGGCATTGAATGCCACGAGGATCCGCGGATGCGGCGAGGCCGGCGAGAGCACCTCGTCCGCACTCACGTGCACGTCGGCGTAGGACGTGCCGCCGCGCGACTCGGGCCCGTAGCTGGGGATGTGCGTCGCGTCATAGCCTTCTTGGATGGCGGCGCGCGTCAGGAGCATGGCCGCCGTCTGCGCGCCGTCGCCCCCCGCGCCCGCGAGCTTCAGCGCGATGTCGGTGCCGCCGAGGTGCGTCGGGAATCCCGTCGCGAACCGGGGCGGGCGCTCGGCGGAGGCCCCCACGGCCGCGAGGAAGCTGTCGGCGTCGAAGCGGGGCTTCTCGAGGTGGAACCACGGTTCCGGAACGGCGTCCTTCTTCACGCCGAGCGGGAAGACCGGAACCATCTTCTCCTTCACCCAGGCCTCGGTCTCCTCGGGAGTCATGCCGAGATGCGTGGGGCATTCGGCGAGGACCTCGACGAACGCGAGGCCGCGGTTCTCGACCTGGATCTTCACGGCCTTGAGCACGGCCTTTTTCGCCCTCATGCGCTGCTTCGCGTCGTAGAGCGCGACGCGCTCGACGTAAACCGGACCGTCGAGGCCCGCGATGAGCTCGGCCATCTTGATCGGCTGCCCCATCATCGCGGTGCGGCCTTCCGGGCTCGTGGCGCTCTTCTGACCGATGAGCGTCGTGGGAGCCATCTGGCCGCCCGTCATCCCGTAAATCGCGTTGTTCACGAAGATCACGGTGATCGGCGTGCCGAGCTGCGCGGCCGAGACGATCTCGGCGAGGCCGATAGAGGCGAGGTCGCCGTCACCCTGATAGCTGATCACGACGGAATCCGGATTCGCGTACTTGTGACCGAGCGCGACCGCGGGCGCGCGTCCATGCGCCGCCTGCGAATTGCCGACGTCGAAGTAGTAATAGAGGAAGACCGAGCAGCCCACCGGTGAAATCGCGACCGTGCGATCCTGGATCCCGAGCTCCTCGATGGCCTCCGCGAGGAACTTGTGCACGAGCCCATGGCCGCAGCCGGGGCAGTAGTGCGTGGCATGGCCCTTCAGCCCGGCACCGCCCGCGTGGCGCTCGAACTTTTCGTAGAAGACGCTCATGCCGCCACCTCCGCATGATTCCGGACCGCCGCGGCGATCTCTGCCGACTGGGGAAGGACACCCCCGAAGTGACGCACGGATTCGATCGGCGGCGCCGCCAACCCGGCCTTCGAGAGGGCGAGGCGAAGCTCGTCCTCGAGCTGCCCGTTGCTGGCCTCGACGACGAGGATCTTCTTCACCCTCGGCAGGAGCGCCTGGAGCGAGGCGATCGGGAAGGGCCAGAGCGTGAGCGGACGGAAAAGCCCGACGGAAAGGCCCTCGCCGCGCAGCGCCTCCACCGCCCCCTTCGCCATCCGCGCGGGCGTGCCGAACGCGACGACGAGCGTGGACGCGTCGCCGCAGGCGAAGAGATCGGCTCTCTGCTCGGACTCCATGAGCCTGTACTTCTCGTTCAGGCGCACGTTGTGGGCCTCGAGATCCCTTTCGTCGAGGTAGATCGAGGACATGAGGTTGCCGCGGTGGGCACCGTCGCCGAAGACCGCCCAGTCGGGGAGGCCGGGCCGGACCATCGTGGACGGAAGGACGACCTTCCCGGTCATCTGCCCGAGGTAGCCGTCCGCGACGACGATGACCGGGTTCCGGTAGCGAAACGCCAGCTCGAAAGCGAGCCGCGTCAGGTCGAGCATCTCCTGCGGGGTCGAAGGAGCGAGCACGATCGCTTGTGTGTTGCCGTGGCCGAGGCCGCGGCATACGAGCTTCACGTCGGCCTGCTCGGGCGCGATGTTGCCGAGGCCGGGGCCGCCGCGCATCACGTTCACGAAGACGCCGGGCACCTCGGCGCCGATCATGTAGGAGATCCCCTCGAGCATGAGACTGAAGCCGGGCGACGACGTGAACGTCATGCACGGCAGGCCCGCGCCCCCGCAGCCGTACATCATGTTCACGGTCGCGACCTCGCTCACCGCCTGAAAGAAGATGCCGTCGAGCTTCGGCTGGAGCTTCGCCATCAGCTCGGCGCCCTCGGTGGAGGGCGTGATCGGATAGCCGAACACGTGCCGGCATCCGGCGAGAAGCGCCCCGATCGCCGACGCATAGTTTCCCTTCAGCACGAGCGGCGAGACGGGCGGGAGCGGGATCTCTTCCGGCGGAATCGCCGCGGGCCGGGGACGGATCGCTGGCCGGCCGCCGAAGAGTTTCTCCGGGTCCTGGAGCTCGAAGCCGGCGCCCTCCACCTGCGGCCGGAGCCCGTATGGCTCGGGGCAGGCCTCCATGCAGAGCCCGCACCCGTTACACGCGTCAAGGTTGAGGGTCACCGGCACGAGGCCCGTCAGGGGGTCGATCTCGGAGCCGGGCTCGATGCAGTGCTTCGCGCACGAGTCGATGCAGCGTCCACAGCCCTTGCAGTATTCGGGCAGGAGGACGGGTTTGGGGCGTTCCCTGAGAGGGGTTGGCATGCCGGGAAACCTCCACAGTCAAGGTACCCGCACGGAAGGTCCGGCGGTATACCGCAAATGAATCAGACTCGTCAAAGATCCGGCTAACTGCACCCTTTGGAAAGACATGGTGCGGCCATGGGCTCAGCTCCCGCCGACGCGGTCGCGCTTCACGACCACCTTCTGCCCGCGGATCATCGTGCCCCGCAGCGCCTTCATGACCGGCTCGGCGAGGGCCTCGGAGATCTCCACGAGCGAAAAGCGCTCGGCGATCTGGATCGAGCCGACGTCCTTCGGGCTGACCTTGGCCTCGTTGCAGATGGCGCCCACGAGGTCTCCCGGGCGGACGCCCGCCGCGCGCCCGGCGCCGATGAAGATCCGCGCGGAGTTGCCGGCCTCGCGCCCGCCCGACTGGTACTTCGGACCGGATTTCGCGCGGGGCGGCGGGGCCGAGGCGATCGCCGGAATCTCGTGCTCCTCCCCGATCGAACCGGATCCCGCCGCGGAGGGATCCGCGAGCTTCACGGCAGCGGCGGCCACGTCCATCGGATCGAACTCTTCGGCGAGCGACTCGACGACGACACGATAGTCATCGAGGCCGCCCGCGAGAATCGACTCCCTCAGGGACGCCCGCGTCAGCTCCAGGCGCTTCGCGCGCAGGTCGGCCACGGTCGGGACGCTCGCGATCTCGATCTTCTGCTTCGTCAGGCGCTCGATGTTTCGGAGCTGCCAGTGCTCGCGGGGCTCGGAGAGCGTGATGGCGACGCCCTCACGCCCGGCGCGCCCGGTCCGGCCGATGCGGTGGACGTAGAGCTCCGGCGAGGAGGGCACGTCGTAGTTCACGACGTGCGAGAGATGCCCGATGTCGAGACCCCGCGCGGCCACGTCCGTCGCGATGAGCAGCTCGAGCGTCCCGGCGCGAAACTTCTTCATGACGCGGTCGCGTTGCTCCTGCGACATCCCCCCGTGCATCGCCTCGACCCGCATCCCGCGCCCCTTGAGGCTCTCGGCCAGGTCGTCGACCTCGATGCGCGTGCGGCAGAACACGAGGGCCCCGGCCGGGCTCTCGAGGTCGAGGATGCGGCCGAGCGCTGCGCGCTTGTGGCCGCGCGCGACGACGTACGCCGTCTGCCGGACCTTCGGCATCTTCCCCGGAGCGGTCTTTTCCTTCTCGATGGCGATCCGGATCGGCTTGCGAAGGTGGCGGGCCGCGAGCGTGGCGATGCGCGGTGGAAGCGTCGCCGAGAAGAGCGCCGTCTGGCGCGTTTTCGGAGTCGCCGCGAGAATCGCGTCGAGGTCTTCCGCAAATCCCATATCGAGCATCTCGTCGGCCTCGTCGAGGACGAGCGTGCGGAGGCTTCCGAGGGCGAGCGACTTCCGGTTGACGTGATCGAGCGCGCGCCCCGGGGTCGCGACGACGACGTCGACTCCGCGCTTGAGCGCCCGGAGCTGCGTCTCCATCGAGGCTCCCCCGTAGACCGGAAGCACCCGGACGTTCATCTCCCGGCCGTACTTGTGCACGGCCTCCGCAAGCTGCATTGCGAGCTCCCGGGTCGGCACGAGGATGAGGGCCGAAGGGGCGACTCCCCTATCGGAAGGCGCCGCCATCCCGTTGAGGATCGGAAGCGCGAACGCGGCGGTCTTCCCGGTGCCCGTGGCAGCCTGCGCGAAGACATCGTGGCCTTCGATGAGCGGCGGGATCGCCGCGCTCTGGATGGGCGTGGGCTCTTCGTAGCCGAGGGCCACGAGCGCGCTCACGAGCCGCGCGTCGAGGCCGAGGCTCGTGAATGGAGATGCGACGGGCTTGCTCATGGCCTCATTCTGGGGCCGAACGCCCCCTTTGGCGGAATGCCCTTCCGCTCGATCTTCTCGAAAATGCCATGCGCCCGGTCCTTCCGGACTTCGTCCCACGAGAAGCAGCGGCCGTTCATGGCGATGTAGACGCCGGGCGGAAGCACCTGGACGAACGACAGCGCGCTCCCGAGGTTGAAGAGACCGTCGGAGCTGCCGAACGCCCACGGCACCATGGCGCCCGTCAGGACGATCGACTTCTCCGTCGCGGCCGCGGCGAGGATCGCGGCCGTCTCCACCATCGTGTCGGTGCCGTGTGTGACGACGATCCGTTTTTCGGAGGCCTCCCGGCACCGGCTCGCGATCGTCTCGCGGTCCCGGGGGGTCATCTCGAGGCTGTCGATCATCATCACCGTCTCGACGGCCACCCGCGCCCGGCAGCGGCCGAGCCGCAGCATGTCCTGAATGTGCGTGTCCTTGAAGTAGAGGCGGCCCGTCAGCTCGTCGTATTCCTTGTCGAACGTCCCGCCGGTCACGAGGATGCGGATTGCCATTCGTTTCGGACCTCCCCTTCTCCCTCATTCTGTAACATCGGCGGCGTGAAGGTCTTCGCCTCCATCACGCCGCACCTTTCCGTCGGGGACCGCTGCCGTCCCGTCTTTTTTACGGGCCCGTGCGTCATCGAGTCACGGGCGCATGCCCTGAAAATGGCGAAAGAGCTGAAAAAGGTCTTCACGGACGCCGGGGTCGCCGACCGGCTCGTCTACAAATCCTCGTTCGACAAGGCGAACCGCAGCGCCGGGGCGAGCTTCCGGGGACCCGGTATCGAGAAGGGGCTCGCGATCCTCTCGGAAATCAAGGAGAAGACCGACCTGCCGATCCTGACCGACGTCCACGAGCCCGAACATTGCGCGCTCGTGGCCGAGGTGGCCGACGTCCTACAAATCCCCGCGTTCCTCTGCCGGCAGACCGACCTCATCCTCGCCGCCGCGGCCACGAAGAAGGCCGTGAACGTGAAGAAAGGCCAGTTCCTCGCCCCCGACGACTGCAAGCAGATCGTCGACAAGTGCCACGCGGCCGGGAACACGAACGTGATGCTCTGCGAGCGCGGAACGAGCTTCGGGTACCACAACCTCGTCGTGGATTTCCGCGGTCTGCCCATGATGCGGTCTCTCGGCGTGCCCGTGATCTACGACGCAACGCACTCCCTCCAGCTCCCGGGAGGCCTCGGGACCGAGACGGACGGCTCGCGCGAATACGCGCCGGCGCTCGCGCGGGCGGCGGCGTCCGTCGGCGTCGACGGTTACTTCTTCGAAGTCCACGACGACCCCGCGCACGCGAAGTCCGACAGGGCCACGCAGCTCCCGCTCGCGATGCTGCCGAAGTTCCTGTCGGATCTCCTGAAGTTCGACGCGCTCCGGCGCGAGACGAATCCCTGACTTTTTTCGCTCCGGCCCTTGACACGGGACGCCCCGCGTGCGTACTGTATTAGTGTAATGATACACCGAGGCGGTAATTCGTGAGCCGCGGCTTTGGTATCGACCCCTCCGACGCCGTCCCCCTCTGGAAGCAGATCGAGGAGAACGTGCGCCGGCTGGTGGCCTCAGGCGCGCTGAAGCCCGCCTCGGCCATGCCCTCGGTACGCGACCTCGCCCGCGATCTCTCCATCAACCCCGCCACCGTCGCGAAGGGCTACCAGCGCCTCGTGGAGGCGGGAGTCCTCGTCGTGAAGCGCGGGGAGGGGACGTTCGTGGCCGAGAAGCCGCCATCCGTCCCGCGCGCCGAACGCGAGAAAGAGCTCGAAGGAGGGGCGATGCGGTACGCGAGCCTCGCCGTCACGATCGGCGCCGCGCCCAATGAGGCCATTGAGCGTGTTCGCCACGCCCTTGGAGATCTTCTTAGAAAGAAAATCGGAGGACCCGCGTGAGCGCGACTCTCTCGACAGGGGCGGCGATCGTTTCGATCCGGAGCCTCGTCGTACGCTACGGCGGCGACGCGAAACCCATTCTCGAAGAAATCTCTTTCTCCGTTCCGAAGGGCTCGGTGTATGCGCTCCTCGGGCGGAACGGCGCGGGAAAGTCCTCGCTCGTGCGCTGCCTCCTCGGCCAGCAGAAGCCGACGGCGGGCGGCTGCTTTCTCTTCGGCGAGGACGTGTGGAAGCGCCGTGCGCGCCTGATGGCGAAGGTCGGGGTCGTCCCCGAGGATCCGGACGCGCCCCCGTCCATGACCGCCCGCCAGCTCTCGGCATTCTGCGCAAGGATCTATCCCACATGGGACGCGCCGGCCGTCGAGGCGCGCCTCGCGCGCTTCGGCGTGCCCGCGGGGACGCCCTATGGCAGCCTCTCCAAGGGCCAGCGGGCGCTCGTCGCTCTCGCGCTCGCGCTCGCGTCCTCCCCCGAGCTCCTCGTCCTCGACGACCCGACGCTCGGCCTCGACGCCGTCGCGCGGCGCGCGTTTTTCGAGGAGCTCGTCGGTGAGCTGGCCGACCGCGGGACGACCGTGCTCCTCACGTCGCACGACCTCACCGGCGTCGAGAGCATGGCGACGCATGTCGGGATGCTCAAGGGCGGGCGGCTGATCCTCGACGAGGACCTCGAGGCGCTGAAGTCGCGCTTCCGGCGCCTGCGCTATGCGAACGAGGCGACGGAGGATCCCACGAGGTACGGCCAGGAGCTTTCGGACTTCGACGCCGTGAAGGTGAAGGTGCGGGGCTGGGGCGTCGAGGCCGTCGTCTCGAACTACGGCGACGAGACCTTCACGAAATTCGCCGCCCTCGAGGGCGTCGTGGACGCCGAGGCCTCGGCCCTGTCGCTCGAGGAGATTTTCGTCGCCATCGCGGGCGAAGCGTCTCCCGCAGTAAAGGGGAATGCATGAAAGGCACTCTCGCCGTCGCGGCGCGGGAAGTCGCGGAAAGAAAGCTCGCACTACTCGGAGCGCTTCTGGCGGGGCTTCTGCCGTTGGCGGCGCCGCTCCTCCCGGGGCTGGGTGGCGCTCAGGCACGCGATGCCCGCTTCGTGACCGCGCTTTTCCTCTCCGTTACGATCGCCTTCGCGTTTCCGCTCGTCTTCGGCGCCACCACCCTCGTCTCCGACGTCACCCAGAAGCGCATCGCGTTCTACTTTTCGAGACCTCTGCCAGCCATCTCGATCTGGACGGGAAAGCTGCTTGCCGCACTGGTCATCTCGGTCTCCGGAGCCTGTCTGGCAGCCATCCCGACGCTTCTTCTCGACGGGAAGCGGGCCTTCACCGCATTCGACACCTCGGGCCCGGCCGCAGCGTACTTTCTTCTCACGACCGTTCTCCTCCTCGTTGGGGCGCACACGGTGTCTTCGATGGCACGCCTGCGGTCGGTCTGGGTCGGCCTCGATTTCTTTCTGGCCGCCCTTTTCGCTGCCGCGATCGCGCTCTCCCTTCGAAGTCTTTTCCTCGCTGGATTCTGGGACCTTTACGAGATGAAACATTCTCCCGAGTGGCTCGTCTGGTGGCTCACGGCGCCGCTCATCGCCGCGCTCCTCGCCGCGAGCTACGTGCAGGTGGCCGACGGGCGCACGGACGCACGGCGCTCTCACGGCGCGCTGTCGGTGACGCTCTGGAGCCTCATGACGCTGCTCGCCCTTCCGCTCACCGGCCTCGCCTGGTGGGTGAACGCGGCGGCGCCGAAGGACATCGACGCGGTCTACAGCATCCAGGCGGCCCCGCACGGAACGTGGGTGAGCGTCTCTGGGCGGCTCCGGGCTCGCGGCTCGGCGAAGGCTGCGTTTCTCTACGACACGGGGTCGGGCCGATTCATCAAATGCCCGTTCTCGTGGGACGGGAATGTCGCCTTCTCCGGCGATGGCGCACGCGCGGTGTGGCCCGAAGAGACTTCGGGATTCTTCGAACGCAAGACGACCGAGGTCTTTCGGATCGCGGCGCTCGACGTGACCGTTCCCGCCGCGATCGTGTCGGATTTCGGAACAAGCATCTGGGCAATCGCGGTCTCACCCTCGGGCGAACGGCTCGCGGTCTTCGACGGAAACATTTTCGCGGCGTACGAGGTCTCCGAGCCATCGCACCCCCGACAGCTCCTGGCCTTGCGGGTCGAGAAGACATTCAGGCGCGTCGCGTTCGTCGGTGAGGACACGGTCCGGCTATTCCCCCGGCCTTACAGCACGCCGAATCGGAGGGATATCGCGCCGCGGGAGCTCGAGATCGAGGAGATTTCCATGCTTTCAAAGAAATCCCTCGTGACCGGCCACATCGAACGCGACACGCTCGCAGACTTGCGCGTGAGGATCAGCGCGGATGGACGTCATCTCGTCGAAACGAGGGACAAACTCCTCACGCTCCACGATGGCCGGACGGGCGCGCTCCTCGCAACGCTCTCCAAGGATCTCAAGGCGCCGAAGATGCGCTTCCTTTCGGGGGGCCGCATGGTCGTCGCCGGAATTGCCGGAGCGTCGGCGAGGCTGCTCTTCTTCGAAGGTGAAAAGGCGCCGGCCCGCGCGATAGAGCTTGGCCCCGCGGCGAGCGTCATCCTCGGAGCCGAAATCGCTCCCGGGCGCGTCGCCGTCGCGCTGAATTCCTTTCGAAGCAATGACGAACGCGCGCAGCGCGCGTGGAAGCTCGCATTCGTGGACGTGGCGACGGGCGCGGTCTCTCCCGGCCCTGACGGCCTCACCCCCGCGGACCGCTTCTCGTGGTGGCAATCGGCGGTGCTGCCGCCCGCCGAAGCGGGCACCGAGGCCTCGACGCTCTTCCTGGACGCCTCCGGCGCGCTCGTCCGCCTCGACCCCGCGACGGGCGCCCAGACGGTGCTTCTCGGCCGGAGCAAGTAAGATCGTCCTCCAGTGACCACGTCCGCCCGGCGGGAAGCCCGCCGCGTGATCGAGACCGAGGCCGAGGCCGTGCGCGGCCTCGCCGACGGCCTCGACGAAGGCTTCGACCGCGCGGTCGAGGCCATGAAGGCGACGTCCGCCAGCTCATGCCGCGTCGTCGTGACGGGCATCGGCAAGAGCGGTATCGTGGGCCAGAAGATTGCCGCGACGCTCGCCTCGACGGGCACGGCCGCGTTCTTCCTCCACCCGTCGGAGGCGATCCACGGCGACCTCGGGATGATCCTCAAGGGCGACGTCGTGCTCGCGCTCTCGCACTCGGGCGAGACCGAGGAGGTGGTCGCGCTGATCCCCCACGTGAAGCGCCGCGGGGCGACGCTCGTCGCGATGACCGGCCGGAAGGATTCGACGCTGGGCAAAGGCGCGGACGTCGTCGTCCCTGTCGTCATCCGCGAGGAGGCCTGCCCGCTCAACCTCGCGCCCACGGCTTCCACGACGGCCCAGCTCGTCATGGGCGACGCGCTCGCGATGGCGCTCTCGGTCGAGAAGGGCTTCCAGCCCGAGGACTTCGCGGCGCTGCACCCCGGCGGAAAGCTGGGCAAGCGCTTCCTGAAAGTGGCCGACCTCATGCACACGGGAGAGGCCATCCCCCTCGTGCCGGAGTCCGCGGCCATGAAGGACGTCGTTTACGAGATGTCGCGAAAGCGCCTCGGCATCACGGGCGTCACGAACGCGGCCGGACAGCTCGTGGGGGTCGTGTCGGACGGCGACGTTCGCCGCCTCCTCGAGAGGGACGGGCCGAAGATCATGAGCGACACGGCCGCCGACGCGATGGGCCGCACACCGAAGTCGATCGTCGCCACCGCTTTCGCGGCCGAGGCGCTTCGGCTCATGGAGGAGCGGAAGATCACGTCGCTGTTCGTGCTCGACGCCGATCGGAAACCGTCCGGGATCCTGCACCTGCACGACCTGTGGGGAATCGAGTCGATTTAGCGGTCGGCGGGGCATAATCTCCCGAACACATGCCCGCGAATCCGATCGTTCCCGACGACCTCCGGACCCGCCTCTCGCGCATCCGCGGGATCGTCCTCGACGTGGACGGCGTCCTGACCGACGGCTCGATGACGTTCGACGAAAACGGGCGCGAGTGGAAGACGTTCGACGTGAAGGACAGCCTCGGTCTCGTCCTGCTGCGCGACCTCGGCTACAGGCTGGGCATCATCTCGAGCCGCTCGTCGAAGGTCGTCGCGCACCGGTGCGCCGAGCTGAAGATCCCCGAGGAGAACGTCCTGCAGGGCGAACGCGACAAGGTGGCCGCGTTCGACCTCCTCGCGAAGCGCTGGTCGCTCGACGCGTTCGAGATCGTGGCGGTCGGAGACGATCTGCCGGACCTCGGGATATTGCGGCGCGCGGGCGTCGGCGCGGCTCCATCCGACGCGGTCCAGATCGTGCGGGAGGCCGCGGCTCTTCAGTTGACGAAGCCCGGAGGCGCCGGAGCGGTGCGCGAGTTGTGCGACCTGATTCTCGAGGTGCGGCGCGGCGCGCGCGCGGACCGTCCCGCCGCCGTGGAGCAGCCCCAGGCGCCCGGCGACGGTGACGTGATTCCGTTCCCGTTCGGGCGCACCTGATCCGGAAGCCGGACCATGTCCCAGAGCCTCTCCAACCGCGCCCTCTCGACCCCCGAGCCGCTGGTGCGCGCCTTCGCGCGCCGCGTGCAGCAGGAGGGCGCGCTCGACCTCACGCAGGGCGACTACAAGAACGCGGACTTCGCTCCGCACCCCGAAGTCGTCCGGGCGGCGCAGCGCATCACGCGCAACACCGTCCACAGCTACGGACCCGCCGTCGGCCGGATGGACGTGCGCAGCGAGATCGCCGAGTTCTTCAACCGCGACGGCCTTCTCGACTATCCCGCCTCGGACGTCCGCTTTCTGCCGGACGAAGTCATTTTCACGCCCGGCACGCGCTCGGGCCTCGCGATGGTGCTCGAGGTGCTCGGCACCGACGGCTCGGGCGTCGTCGTGCCGCGTCCGAGCTGGGAATACGACTGGTTCATCGAGCGCGCCGGCAAGCACGTCGTCGAGCTGCCGACCACGCCGCCTGATTTTCTGCCCGATCCGGCCGAGCTCGAGCGCCTGCTCGAGGGCGGTGGGATCTCCTCGGTCATCGTCAACAACCCGCACAATCCGACCGGACGCGTTTACCCTCGTACACTCGTCGAGGAGCTCATACGCGTGGCGGCGAAGCACCGCGTGTATGTGCTTTACGACTCGGTCTACCAGCGCCTCGACTATATCGGCTCGTTCGTCAACCCGGCGTTCGCCGACCCCGAGTGGCGCGATTGGGTGGTCACGCTGTCCGGCCTGTCGAAGATGGACATGTTCGGGGCGTCGACCGGCACGCGCGCGTGCTGGATGGTGCTGTCCGACCAGATCAAGACCGGCGGCGTGCGCGCGCGGGAGATCGTCGCAAACCTCTCGGCGTGGCTCGTCGCGACGCCCTCGACGCTCGCGCAGGACTGGGCCCTCGCCGCACTGCAGAGCCCTCTCGCGACGCTCCGGCGCCCCTCCCCGTACATGCGCGAGCGGCGCGACTTCATGATTCAGGCGGCGGACGCGCTCGCCCATCTCGGCGTGACGCGCACCGACTTCGGCGGCACGTTCTACTCGCCGCTCGCGTTTCCCGGGCTCGTCGGCGAGTCGTTCGAACGGCTCCGGAATGGCGTCCGCGAGCGGGCGGTGGTGAGAACCTCCGTCGACGCTTTCGATTTCCTTCTCACGGGCGGCGTCGGAGGCATCCCGTTCGCGGCCTTCGCCGGTAGAGACCCGGCCCGCTATGGGACCTGGCAGCGCCTGTCCTACGGCTCGAAGGACGTGAGCGAGCTCGCGGTCTTCATGGACCGCGTGCGCGCCCGAATCGAGAGCCGGGGTCGTGCGGGCTCGAGCGCACCCCTGCCCCGCGGGGAAAAGCAGTCGATCGAAGACACCGTCTGGTTCAGCGCATGCACGGAATCCGGGTACGCCGCGTTCGACGCCCTCGACGTCCCGGCTTTCGCGGCGGCGCGGCGCCGCTTCCTCGAGCATCCGCGCCTCGAGACGCTCCGCCTGACCGGGACGAAGCACCCGGACTCCACGGCGCACCGCGCCGAACAGCTCGCGCGCGCCTTGCGCTCCGCGCCGGAAGGGACACCGGACCGCGCGGAACGCGCGCTGACACACCTCGAGTGGAACCCGCTCGTCGAGGCGCGCCAGGAGTTCGAGGAGACGATTGCCGACCTTCTCGGGCCGTGCACGGAGGTCCTCTTGGACTACGAGGGCCGGCAGATCAGCCCCGACTGGCTGGAGGTCCCCGAGAAAGTCGTCCTCACGCTCCTCCGGCACGGCATCGTCCCCGGCCAGGACCGCCACCTCCTCTTTCGCGTGCCGAATCCCTGGCTCGAGCAGGACGAGGAGAAGATCTCCAAGATCCTCGCGGCCGTCGCGCGGGCCAACTTCCTGTTCCTTCTCGCCTGCGAACGGCTGGGGATCGATCCCGTCCAGAACGCGATCTACGAGCTGACCGTGCCGCAGGTCAACTCGCGCACGGAGCTCGGCGCGGTCGTCAAGATCGGCACGCTCTACCTCCAGGCGGTCGAAGGCCTCTTCCGCGGCCTGCCGGAGCGGATCGACGCGTTCCTCTCGGAGCGCATCCCCGAAGCGCGCCGCGCGGAGCTGTCTTCGCGGGTGTCGCGCGTCCGCCTCGTGCCGCTCGTCGAGAACGTCGGCGCTCTCGCGCACATGCCCGACCTCCTCGAGGGCTACTACCAGGCGCTCGAAAGGAGCCGCGGTGCCGTGGACCTCCCGGGGCCAGGCGGCTTCAGGACGCGCTTCGACGGGACCGGGGCGACCGTGAGGGTGTTCGTCGCGATGTCCGACACGGCCGAGCAGAGCGGCAAGATCGCAACCGACGCGGCCTACACGCTGACGGTCGCGGGGAGGCGCGAAGCCGAGCGCCGCCTCGCCGCGCGCGCCCGGCGCATCAAAGAGCCCGCGCCTTCGGTAACGTTCCTCGTCGGCGCGGGCCGGGCGGGATTCCGCGGCGGGTTCGACCCTGAGCACGAGGGTGTGATCGCCCAGTTCGCGCGCGCGGACGGCGTGACGATGCAGGGAATCCGGGCCGACGCACCGGCCGAGGCCGAGCGACTCGCGTCGAAGTTCCGCGCCGCGGTCGCCATGAAACGCGCGGCGCCGACCCTCGGGGCCGCGGACCGGGAGTCCCTGCTCAAGCTCCTCGAGGCGGGCGTCAAGGCGCACACCGAGACGCTGCTCCGGATCGCCCCGCTCCTCGCGCCGTTCAGCGGGCTCGTCCCGCAAACCCGCGTGCGGATCCGCGCGACCGGCTCGGTCAACTACGGCCGCTCGATCCCGGAATATCCCGAGGAGTGGGGCGGGGGCCGGGAGCTGCCGGGCAACCGCGATCTGCGCGACGCATGGCCCGAGGGCGTGACGCTGCCGCGAGCGATCAACTACAACCTCGGCTGTACGACGCTCGGGCTCCCCGCCGTCACGAGCGACCTCGCGGCAATCGACCGGCGCGCCGCGACCCTCCTGGAGCGGCACGTGCCGGGATACCGGGAGATCATCGCGAGCGAGCTGAGCTTTTTCGTGAGCGAGTCGGTGGCGCTGGTCTTCGGCAAGCGCCTGGCCGAGACGACGGCGAAACGGTGCCTGCGCGCCGCGGCGGCGCTCTGGGCCGACGCCCGCGTGCGCGAGGAGCTCGTCGCGCCGACGTGCCTGTTCGCCATGCTGTACCTGCGGTACATCGCGGAAGATTCCGACAGCTGGGACGAGCCGAAGGAGCACGAGAGCATGACCACGCGCGAGGAGGAGCTGATCCGCGAGACGAGCAGCGGTGCGTTCGCCGCACTGTGCGCGGAGCGTCCCGGTAGCCGGTGGAACGTGCTCCAGACGGTCATCGACGCGGAGGAGGCCGGCCGCCTGCTGCTCGCGCGCGAGCTGACGATCGAGGAGAAACGCGAGTTCGTCGACCTCAGGATCGAGGGCTGGCTCCGAACGCTGCCCGATTCGCTTTCGCGTGAACTGCGGCGCGACTGGTCGGGGCTCCGCGAGCTCGGCGAGGCGGAGCTGACGCTGCGCACGATCGAGCAGATGATCACGCTCGAGAAGCTGCGCGGAAGTCGCGGGGCTTGATGCGCTGCCCGTATTGCGGCGTGGGCGATGACCGGGTCGTCGACTCGCGCGAAAGCCGCGAAGGAGCGGTCATCCGCCGGCGGCGGGAATGCAATGCCTGCCAACGCCGCTTCACGTCGTACGAGACCGTCGAGGAGATCCCGCTCCTCGTCGTGAAGAAGGACGGCCGGCGCGAGCCGTTCGACCGCAACAAGCTCCTCCGGGGCCTCATGAAGGCCTGCGAGAAGCGGCCCGTCGAGACGACGACGCTGGAAGCCGTCTGCGACGAGATCGAGGCGGCGCTCTCGGCGCGCGAGCCCCGCGAGATGACTACCGCCGAGCTCGGCGCGCAGGTCATGGAGAAGCTCAAGGAGCTCGACCAGGTGGCCTACGTGCGCTTCGCGTCCGTGTACCGCCGGTTCGAAGACCTCGGAGATTTCGTGGACGAGCTCAAGGCGCTCCTCGGACGCGTGCCCGGGGCGGGGAGAACGAAGTGAAGAAGCACGAACGTCCCGTCGCCTTCCTGTTCGGCGAAGAGACATCCCTGCGGACCGACCGCCGCATGCCGCCCGTCGACGTCGTCGAGGACGCGCAGGGCTGGCGGCTCGTGTTCGAGATTCCCGGCGCCGAGCCCGACCAGATCGCGGTGAACATCCAGGGCCGCATCCTCACTCTCAAGGGCGTCCGCCGCGCGACGGACCGCGTGGACGGTCTTTTCCTGAGGGTCGAGCGCGCGGCGGGCGCCTTCGAGCGCGCCCTCGAGCTGCCGGAGGACCCCGACCCGGAGCGCACGCGCGCGACCTACACCGACGGCCTCCTCGTCCTCGAGGTGCCGAAGAAGGCGGTTTCTCGCGGCCGTTCGATTCCCGTCGTCAAAGGGAAGAAGGGCGCATGAGCGCGGAATCCCCTCCCGCCGAAAAAGCAGTCATTCCTGACATCCTTCCGGTCCTCCCGCTGAAGGACGTCGTTCTTTTCCCCTATGTCATCGTGCCGCTTTCGGTGTCGCGCGAGAAATCGATCTTCGCGGTCGACGCGGCGCTCGCCGAGCAGCGCGTGCTTCTTCTCGTCGCCCAGCGGGACTCCTCCGTCGAAGAGCCGAAACCGGAGGACCTCTACACGATCGGAACCGCCGCCGCCGTCATGCGCATGCTCAAGCTGCCCGACGGCCGCATCCGGCTTCTCGTGCAGGGCCTCGCGCGCGTGAGGATCGACTCGTTTCTCGCCGAGTCGCCCTCTCTGCGCGCGAAGGTGACCCGCATCGCCGAACCCGAGGAGCCGACGCCCCGCTCCGAGGAGATCGAGGCGCTTACCCGCAGCGTGAAAGAGGCGCTCGAGAAGACGGTGACGCTGGGAAAGTCGATCTCGCCGGAGGTCATGGTCGTCGCGGCAGGTCTCGACGACCCGGCGCGCCTCGCGGACCTCGCCGCTTCGAACCTGGAGCTCAAGATCGAGGAGTCCCAGAAGATCCTCGAGACGATCCCCGCGATCGAGCGCGTGCGCACGGTGCTCGAGATCCTGCGGCGCGAGGTCCGCGTCCTGACCGTCCAGCAGGAGATCACGGGCGCGGCCAAGGGAGAAATCGACAAGAGCCAGCGCGAGTACTTCCTGAGGCAGCAGCTCAAGGCGATTCAGCAGGAGCTCGGCGAGACGGAAGACATCTCCGAGGAGATCGCCGCCTATCGCAAGAAGATCACGGAAAAGCAGATTCCCGAGGAGGCGGCACAGGAGATCGAGAAGCAGGTCAAGCGGCTCGAGCGCGGCAACCCCGACTCCGCCGAAAACGCGATGCTGCGCACGTACCTCGACTGGCTCGCGAACCTGCCGTGGGGAAACGTCTCCAAGGACAACCTCGACCTCCCGCGCGCGCGAAAGATCCTCGACGAGGACCACTACGACCTCGACAAGATCAAGACGCGCATCATCGAGTTCCTCGCCGTGCGGAAGCTCGCGCCGGACTCGAAGGGCCCGATCCTCTGCTTCGTCGGGCCGCCCGGCGTGGGCAAGACGTCGCTGGGGCGCTCGATCGCGCGCGCTCTCGACCGCAAGTTCCTGCGCCTGTCGCTGGGCGGCGTGCATGACGAGGCCGAGATCCGCGGCCACCGCCGCACTTACGTGGGGGCCATGCCGGGCCGCATCGTGCAGGGCCTCTCGCAGGCGGGCACGTCGAACCCCGTGTTCATCCTCGACGAGGTCGACAAGATCGGCGCCGACTTCCGCGGCGACCCGTCCTCGGCGCTCCTCGAGGCGCTCGACCCCGAGCAGAACAAGACGTTTCGCGACCACTACCTCGGCGTGAATTACGACCTCTCGAAGGTCCTCTTCATCACGACCGCGAACGTCCTCGACACGATCCAGCCCGCCTTCCTCGACCGCATGGAAGTCATCCGCCTGTCGGGCTACACGCTGGAGGAGAAGCTCGCGATCGCGAAGACGCACACGATTCCGAAGCAGCTGAAGGAAAACGGCCTTCCGCCCGCGGCCGTCACGTTCACCGACGCGGGCCTCCGGGCGATCGTGGAAGGGCATACGCGCGAGGCGGGACTCCGCGGCTTCGAGCGGGAGATCGGCTCGTGCTGCCGCAAGGTGGCCGTGCGCTGGGCCTCCGGGCGCAAGAAACGCGTCGCCGTGACGCCGCGAGAAGTCCGCCTCTTCCTCGGCAATCCGAAGTTCACGCCCGACGAGGCCCTCCGGACCGACCAGGTCGGCACGGCGACGGGCCTCGCGTGGACCGCCGTCGGCGGCGACGTCCTCATCGTCGAGGCGCGCGCCGTGCGCGGCAAGGGCAAGCTCCAGCTCACGGGCCAGCTCGGGGACGTCATGAAGGAGTCCGCGCACGCCGCGCTCACGTTCGCGCGCTCACGGGCCGAGACGCTCGGCCTCGAGGCCGACTACTTCGAGACGCACGACATCCACGTCCACGTGCCGGAGGGCGCGATCCCGAAGGACGGACCGTCGGCGGGCGTGACCATGGCCACCGCCATGATCTCGGCCTTCGAGAACCGCCCGGTACGCCGCGACGTGGCCATGACCGGCGAGATCACACTTCGCGGAGACGTCCTCCCGATCGGCGGCCTGAAGGAGAAGGTTCTCGCGGCGCGGCGCGCGGGAATCCGCATCGTCGTGATCCCGAAGGCGAACGTGCGCGACCTGTCCGAGATTCCGAAGGAACTGAGGCGGGACCTCACATTCGTCCTGGCGGCGCGCGTCGACGACGTGCTGAAGACCGCTCTCGGCAAGGCGAAGAAGACCGCATGAAAGCGGGTCTGCCGCCGGAGGATGTGATCGTCCAGCGTCTCGCCGCCGCCTTCGCGACGCGCCGGCGCGACGTGAAGACCGGCATCGGCGACGACGCCGCGGTCCTGGCCGCGCCGGCGCGCCTCGCGGTGACCACCGACGTCCTCCTCGAGGATCACGACTTCCGGCGCGATTCGGATCCCCGCCGGCTCGGCCGCAAGGCTCTCAACGTGAACCTGTCCGACCTCGCCGCGATGGGGGCGACGCCCCTGTGGGCCGTCCTCGCCCTCGGCCTCCCGAAGAAGACATGCCCCGAATGGCTCGACGCCCTCGCGATGGGCGTGCGCGAAGCCGCCGCCGAGCATGGCGTGGCCATCGTGGGCGGGGACCTTTCCGCGTCCGAGAAGATCTTCGTCTCCGTGACGGCCATGGGGCAGGCGCCGCAGAAGCCGCTTCTTCGCTCCGGCGCCGAGCCGGGAGACGCGCTTTACGTCTCCGGGACGCTCGGCGCTGCGGCCGCCGGTCTCCGATTGCTCGAGGCCGGCTACCGTCTTTCCGCGGAGAAGGACGTTCTCGACCCGAAGGGGCGGCGCGTCCCGGCGCCGCGCGCGCCCGAGAAGGCGCGGCTCATCCGCCACCAAATCGACCCGCGGCCCCAGCTCGAGCTCGGAATCGCGCTGGCGGCCGGCAGCCTCGCTTCGGCCGCCCTCGACGTGTCCGACGGGCTCGCGCGCGATCTCTACCGACTCTGCCGGGCATCGGACGTGGGAGCGACCGTGGACGCGAGCCTCCTGCCCGCCGATTCCGCGCTCTACGATCTCGCCGGCGTCCTCGATCTCGATCCGCTTGCCACGGCTCTCTACGGCGGCGAGGACTTCGGACTGCTTTTCACCGTGCCAAAGCGCAAGCTCGCCGCGATCGAGGCTCTAACCGGCCGGTTCGCCCTCCGGCGGATCGGCACCATCGACGACGGCGCGGGCGTCCGCCTCGTGCGCGGCGGAAAGCGCGCGCCCCTCCCGGACGCGGGCTTCGACCACTTTGAGCCCTGAAGGCTTCAAGCACCGGTTTCTTCACATGCTCGGGAGCGACTCGCCCCCCGAGACCGTCGCGGCGTCCTTCGCGATCGGCGTCGCGATCTCCTTCACGCCTCTCCTCGGCCTTCACTGGATCATCGCGCTTCTTCTCGCCGTCATCCTGAAGCTCAACAAGGTGGACGTCCTCCTCGGGACGCTCGTGGTGAATCCGATCACGCTGCCTCCGGTCGCGGCCCTCGCGATCCCGATCGGGCGCCTCCTCCTGCGTGCGCGGCGCGAGGCCGTCGCCCACCTGCCGTGGCACGAGATGTTCCGGCGGTCGTTCTGGACGGCCGCCGGCCCCACGATGAAGGCCATCGGCGTCCAGATGGCGGTCGGCATGTTCTTCCTCTCCGTGATCGTCGGCGCGTTCACGTACGTGGTCCTCGTGAACCTCATCCGGCGCCACCGCGCGAAGCTCGCGGCCGCCCTCGTGACGGAAGGCGAGCGGGAAGAGGCTGCGCGCGCCGAGCAGAGCCCCCCGCCCGTCGACTAGGCGCCGAGCGCCGCGAGCGCCTTCGCGAGGCGATCGCCGGGCTTTGAAAAGCTCCGGCGGATTCCCGGCACGAGGAGCCGCGCCCGAAAGCGCGTCTCGGGGTGTCGCACCGCGTACTCGAGAAGCTCGGAGGCGAGCGTCTCGTCGTCCGGATTTCCGCGCACGGCGCGCGTCCACTCCGCGCCTCCGGCGAGCGTCCGGCCGGCGCGCTCGTATCCCTCCGCGAGAAAGCGGCGCGCGGCGCCGTTCGCGGGATCGTTCACGAGGGCGAACCGCGCCTCGTCCCACGCTTCCTCCTCCCGCTCGAGCTTTCTCAGAACACGGGCGTGCGCGAGGCGCGCGGAGCCGGCTCCGTCGCCGTTCTCGACGGCATCGCTCCAGGCATCCTCGGCCTGCTCCAGCGTGCCGTGAACCTCGAGGAACGCGGCCCGGTGATACGCGATCGGATACGAATCGGGTAATTGATCCGCACCGTCTTCAAAGGCCTTTCGGGCCTCCTCGATCCTTCCCGACTCTTCCAGCGTCTTAGCGAGACCCCATCGTCCGTTCTCGTACGACGGAAAGATCTCGACCGACTTTCGGTAGCACGCGATCGCCTCGTCCCATTTCTTCTCGTCCCAGAGCAGCTTTCCGAGGAGCGCCCAGCCGTCGTAGTAGCCCGGGAAGATCGCGACGGCCGCGCGCAAATGCGGGGCGGCCTCGGCGCTACGGCCCTCGCGCTGTGCGTCCCAGGCCACGTTGTAGTGGGCCTTCGCCGAGTTCGGGACCTTCGCGACCATGTCGGCATAGAGCGTCCGGTCGTCCTTCCAGACCCGGTTGCGCGCGATCGTCGCCGCGCCGTACAGGGCGACGACGGCGAGGAGGAGCCATTCGCGCCAGGGCCGTGCGGGCCTCGGGACCTCCCGGGACGGAGGGGCGAGGAGGCCCACCGCGAGACAAAAAAGCCCGGCGGACGGCAGGTAGGCGAGACGCTCGGCGAAGATCGTGCCGATGATGAACGGGACATTCGAGGCGGGAAAGAGCGCGCCGGCGAAGAGGCAGAGGCCCAGGGCGGCGAGGGGTCGTCTCCGCCAGAGCGCGAGGGTGAGGACGACGCCTGCCATCGCCCCGGCCACTCCCCACCAGGCGACGGGGTCGCGCAGAGAGCGTGCGAGCGGCAAGGCGTAGGCAGAGTGGTCGGCCGAGAGGTGAATCGGCAGGAACGTCTTCGAGACATAGCGCAGGCCGAGGCCGAGGGCATTCGCGGCCCGCAGGGGAAACGCAAGCACGACGAGAGGGTTCTCGAGCTCGAAGACTCCCGCTTCCTTCGAAATGAGGAACCCCTTGATGACGATGAGACGCACGGCGAAGAGGACGGCGATCGGAAAGGCGAATCCCGCGAGAGCCCAGCGCGCCGCTTTGGAAAGGCCGCTCCACGCCGCCCGCGGCGATCGGCCGCGTCCGCCGCGGAACAGCTCGCCGAGGACGACGACGCCCGGCGCCACGATCGCGTTCTCCTTGACGAACACCGCGAGAAGGAAGAGGCCGAGCGCGGCCCCATAGGGCCTTGGCGCGATGCGGCCTTCGCGCGTCGCGCGCAGCCAGAGGCGCGCCACGACGAAGACGAGCAAGGAGGCGAGGAGCTCGGCGCGGCCGACGAGGGACGTCACGGCCTCGACGTGGATAGTCGCGACCGCGAACAGCGCGGCCACCGCCGAGGCGGGACCGGCGGCGAAGCCGAGCGCGAAGAGCCACTCGCCGAGCGACACGGTCACCGCCGCGTGCAGTGCGAGGTTCACCGCCCGGAAAAGCCACGGCCGGTTTCCGTGGATCCAGTGCTGCACGGCATAGGTCAGGAGGAGGATCGGCCGGTAATTCTGCGCCGAGGTGAGCGCCCCGCCGAAGTACTGCGTCGTGAAGATTTCCTCCACCTTCGCCGGCGCTGCGATGCGCTCGTTGTCGCGGATGATCAGCTTGTCGTCGTACGTGAAATCGTACGGAAGCCCGTTCAGGAACGGAAGCAGCGCGAGGAGCGCGAGACCGAGCCGGCGGCGCAAAGACACGCGCGGAGTCTAGCGTCCACCGCGCGGCGCATCGATCTTCAGCTTCTTCATCTCGTACAGCAGCGACTGGCGCGAGATTCCGAGCGCGCGGGCCGCGCGAGTCCGGTTTCCTCCGGCCGCCTGGAGCGCCCCGTCGATGGCCGTGAGGCGCGCCGCCCGGAGCGCGTCCTGATAGGACCCCGCGCCGGCCGGCGCCGTGCTCCTCTCGCGCAGGGCGCGTGGAAGCTGCTCGAGGCCGATGACGTGTCCGGGCGCCGCGAGCGCCACGGCGGCCTCGAGAGCGGCGAGGAGCTCGCGCACGTTTCCCGGCCACGGCCATGCCCTGAGGGCGGCCGCCGCCTCACGCGCCAGCGTCGCGCGTCCTGTGAGAGCCACCTCGATGAGCCGCGCGAGATCCCTTGGACGCTTCCGGAGAGGAGCCAGCTCGAGCTCGAGCCCGGCCAGGCGGAAGTACAAATCGATCCGGAACGAACCCGCCTCGGCCATCTCCTTGAGGGGGCGGTGAGTCGCTGCCAGTATGCGGAGGTCGACGCGCCGGACGGCGGTCTCACCCAGCCGCCTGACCTCGCCTTCCTGGAGGACGCGCAGGAACTTGCCCTGGAGGGCGAGCGGCAGGTCGCCGATCTCGTCGAGGAAAAGCGTTCCACCGGACGACTCCTCGACGAGACCCCGCCGGTCCCGGTCGGCGCCCGTGAAGGCGCCGCGCGCGTGGCCGAACAGCTCCGCCTCCGCGAGCGTGCCCGGAAGCGCCGCGACGTTCACGGCCAGGAAGGGTCCCCGCCGGCCCGAGAGGCGGTGGAGCTCACGCGCCACGATCTCCTTCCCAGTGCCGCTCTCCCCAAGGAGAAGTACCGAGATCGTCGACCGAGCGACGCGAGCCGCCTTCGCGAACAGATCGCGCGTGGCGAAATCCTCGGCGACGACGGTGAGAGGCGCCGCGATCGGCACCCCCGGAGGTTCGGGCGGCGCGCCGTGCTCGAGCAGCCGCGAGAAGCGCTCCTCGGCGCGCGAAAGGCCCGCCCGCGCCGCGACGCGACGCGCGAGCCTCAGGAGCGGGCCGGCCACCGACGTCGCGAAGAATGCCGGAAAGCGGCCGGACCACTCGAGAACGCGCCGGACCGCGGTTCCGGCGCCCGTGCCGGACGCCGCGAGGCGTTCGAGAGCCGCGTTCGCGGCATCCGGCACCGCGCGTCCGGAGGCGAGAGCGGTCTCGGCGTCGAGAAGAACACGCTCGTCCGCAGCGAAGGCCCCCAACCGCTCACGGGAGGGTCGGCCTGCGTCGCGCGAGGCAGAGGCCACGAGCCGCAGCCGGCGCGCCTCCGTGCGGGAGCTGTTGTCCGGGAGGTGCCCAGCCCGGGCGAGAAGGACGAGAGCCGCCTCCGGGTCCGGCGCCGCGAGGAGGCGCTCCGCCTCGAAGAGCAGAATCTCCCGCCAGGACGGGTGGCGGGGGCTCGACGCCCCGCGCGTCTCGGCCTCGCGGAACGCCGCCGCCGCCGCGCCCTCGTCTCCGTCGAGAAGCGAGAGCTCCTGAAGGCTCGGGATCGCGAACAGAACCTGATGGTCCCGCCCTCCCGCGCGCTCATGCGCGAGAACCCTCTCGAGGACGCTGCGGGCGGCCGGGAAGTCGCCGATCCGAAGGAAGAGGTCGATGCGGTTCCCGAGTGCCGAGAGGTACCGCTCTTCGTGCCCGCTCGCGGCATAAAGAGCCAGCGCGGACTCGAGCTCCCGGGCCGCGACCTCGAACCGGTCGCCGTCGAGCGCCGCGTACGCCACGTCGTAGGTCGAGTCTGCGCGCTCCAGCGCGCTGCGAGAGAGCGCCTCGGCACGCCGGAAGAGCACGATCGCCTCGTCGGTGCGGCCGAGGTCGTTCGCGAGATAGCCCGCGGTGCGCGCCATCTCCCGCGCGAGCCCATCGTCCTCGACGCCGGGCAGCAGCGCCTCCGCCTCGGCGAGAGCGGCGCCCGCGGCGTCGTAGTCGTGCGCGCGTTCGTGAAGCTCCGCGCCGAGCAGCTTCGCCCGGAGGCGGAACGCGACGGGCGCCCCCGCGAGGCGCGCCGCAGCACGCTCGAGCACGCGCCGGGCCTCGGCGTCACGTCTGGATTCGACGAGAACCCAGGCGCGCGCGACGTCCTCCTCGGGCGCGCCTCCCGGGCAGAGCGCGAGAGCGCGACTTTCCTCGCGCAGGCGGACGAGCGCGCGGGCCGTCGCGAGCCGCTCGTCGAGTGGGATGCTGGAGATCATGTCGGCGGTGATCCGCCCCGCCACGGCGCGCGCGCCTTCCGGGCGGCCCGCCCCCTGCAGGACGCGCACCGCGAGAAGCGGCCGCCCGAGATCGGGCTCCGTCCGAGGGGCGCGCGAGAGGAGTTCCGCGGCCGCGGATGAGTCTCCGTTCGCCACGGCCGCGTCGAGGGCGAGGCGGGCCGCCGCGAGGTCGCCTGCACTCGCGCGCGCGAGCGACGCGATGGCAAATCGAGATGTCGTGATGCCCGAAACATTCGCGTCTTCGAGGCGGGCGACCGCGTCGCGGCGCGCCGAGGCGGACACGCGCGCGGCGATCCTCCCGCGCTCTTCGTCGTCCCGGAACGAGTATTCGTCGGCGTGGGCGGGCACGAGGATTCCCGCTTCCGCGGCCGCCTGAAGAGCCTCTTCCGCGTTCCTGAGGGAGACGCCCGCGGCCCCGGCGGCTTCCGCGGCCCGGAAACCGCTGGCGAGGAGTGCGGCCGCCTCGAGCACGGGACCCGCATGGCGCGACACCGCCGGCCGCGTCCGCGCGGGGCCGAGGCGCCCCTCGGCGGGATCGAACCGCGCCGCGAGTCCGTGCACGACGTCGAGGAAGCGGCCCGCATCCGTCGCCCCGGCCGCGTCTTCCGCCCCGCGCCACGCGGCCACGGCGTCGTGCACGGACGCGAAGGGAAGCCAGAGAAGCGATGCCGCGTCGCCGCGGCTCATCCGGAAGGCGACGAGCGGCGCCTCCTCCCAGGGACGGAGACTCGCGGCCCGCGTGGCGAAGAGCCGAAACCCGAGGGCGGGAAGCTCTTCCTCGAACGCGCGGCGCGAACGCCCGTCCCACCTTTCGAGAGAGATCGCGACGAGCGCGACGGGAGGTCCGTCGACCGAGCGCGGAGCCCGCGCTCGGTCCGCGAGAGCCTCGACGAAAGCCGCGCGCGGATCCTCGGCGAGAGCACGGGCGAGCCGACGAAGCGCGCCCCCCTCCTCGAGGGCCGAGAGAGATGCGCACTCCAGGAACGCGGGCGGCTCGTCCCGGCGCGCGGCTCCGCGGGCGAGCCAGAGCGCGGCGGGTCCAACCGCCACCGCGGGTCGGGCCGAGTCGCCTCGCGCGACGGATACGGCCGGAAACGCGAGACCGAGCAGATCGTGCGATACGGTGCGCTCCACGTCTCCCCGCCGCGCGAGCTCACCGACGAGAGCCTCGGGGCGCGCGCGCGTGTCCGCCGCGCGGAGCGCGGAGAGAACGTCCTCCGCGACGTCGCGCGGCAGGGCACGATCGAGGGCGCTCTCGATCGAACGTCGCAACGCTTCCGCGTCGTCGCCCCGCACGTCCCGCCCGGCGAGTCGCAAGGCCGCGGCCGCGACGGCGAGCGCGGGCGGCACCGCGCGCCACGCGGCGGCCGGGGGCGCGCCCAGCGCCGGCCGGTCCGCATCACCGTCCCGGGCGCCGAGAAGCCGGACGTCTTCCGCGGCGACGCCGAGGCCATGGAACGACAGGAATCCCGCGAGCGAGCCAAGCCTCACGAGGTACGCCCGACGGGCACGAGCGTCGAGCCGGCCGAGCGGCGCGGGCCGCGCGCCTTCGAGGCCGAGGACGAGGCCCTGCGGGCCCGAGCGCGCCGAGATGAAAGCGGGGAGAAGAGGATGGGAAAGCCGCACGAGCGCCGAGCCGCCCGCCGCGAGATCGCGGCGCGGAATCGTCCACTGTCGGAGCGCCTTCGAAGGCATCTTCCGTCCTCCCGCCAAGCGGGTTTCTGCCCGGTGTCTTGGGCCGAACGATTTCGAAAAACGGACGCGCCGTCAAGTGAGCGGGCGGCGCGCCGAAACGAGCTCGAAACCGTGGAGAAAGCCGCGGCCCACGTCGACGACGGCGGCCCCCTCGAGACCGGCGGCTGCGAGCAACCGGGCGACCTCCGCGCCGTCGCACGCGGCAACGCCCCTGCCCCGGGTGATGCCGAGGCCAACGGCAAGCCGTTCCTGCGCCGTATCCAGCCGCCTCTTCCAGCGCGGCCCCCCTCCGCTCGTGAGCGCGACGAAGAGTCCACCGGGTGTCAGAGCGTGCGCGGCCCGCGCGAGGAAATCGGGTCTCTCCGGCGGCGGCACGAGATAGAGCACGTCGATCAGGGCCGCCTGCGAAAACGCGCCCGGAGTCACGGCGTCGACCGTCCCCGCCCGGAAGAGGCGCTGAGACGACTCCGGAAGCCAGCGGCGCGCGCGGTCCACCTTGCGGGAGTCCGGATCGAGACCGAGATACGTTCCCACAAATCCCGCGCGGAGCAAAAGGTGCGCGAGGAGGCCCGGCCCGCAACCGAAATCCACGAGCCGGCCCTCCGGTTCGAAGGCCTCGACGACGTGCCTCCAGGGCGCGCTCCGAAACCGCAGATCGAGGTGGGCGCGCTCCGGCAACGTGAGCGGCGCGGCGGCCTTGCGGAGCGCGGCCGGTTCCCCGCTTCCGAGAGTCAGGGAGGCTCCCGCTGCCGGTTCGGCGTGCCGTTCCATGGGCGCCCGTAGACTACAGCCACGCGCTCCGTCTCTTCCTCCGCGCCTTATCCGTGGCCGTTTCGAGCCGCCGAGGACCGCCGCCTCGCGGCGCTGGCGATCGCGTGGCTCTGCGCAATCCACCTCTGGGCCGCATTCGCCGTCCACGTTCTGCCGCTCGCGCGCCCCTCGCCATGGGGCGCGGGGACGAATCCCTATTTCGCCCGCTACGACTCGGGCTGGTACTTCAGCATCGCCCGGGACGGTTACGGCCCGCCTCCGGCGCCGGGCCAGGAGTCCGCGCATGCGTTCTTCCCGCTCTACCCGATGCTCGCCCGCGGGCTCTCGCTTCTCACCGGGCTCGCCCCGCTGTGGGCCCTGACGGCCGTCGCGTGGGCCGCGTTCGTCTTCGCGCTTCCTCTTTTCGGAGAGGAGTGTCACGCGCGTCTCGGACCGGAGCGCGCGCGGGGTCCGCTCCTCTTCCTTCTCCTCTACCCCGTGGCGTTCTTCTTCGCGGCCGCGTACACCGAATCGCTGTTTTTCCTGCTGCTTCTCCTCGCCTTTCGGTTCATCCGGACGGGCCGCCCGCTCGCGGCGGTCTGCGTAGGGGTTCTGCTCGGCCTGACCCGCGCCCCGGCCGCGGCCGTCGGTCCCGCGCTGGCCCTGGCCTATGCGCTCGGCGAGCCCGCAGGCGGCGCGCATCCGCGCCAACGGCTCCCGGCGTCCCTTGCTCTCGCGGTCGCGCCGCTCGCGGGCGTTCTCTCCTATGTGCTGGGTATCGGATGGTGGAAGGGGGAGCCGGGGTTGTTCTTTCGCTCGATGGGCGCCTGGGCACACCGCTCGACGAATCCCCTCGCCGGGGGCGCGGCGTTCGTGAACGAGCAGGTCACGCTCTTTTCGAGCGGCACGCTCCTTCGGCACCCGGGGGCGATCGCGCCACTCGCGCACTTCATGCTCTTCGCGGTCCTCGCCGCTTTGCAGGTGAAGAGGCGCCGTTTCTCGGACGCGGCGTGGACGGCGGGCGTCCTCGGCCTCGCGTTTCTCACGGGGACGACGAACGGCGTGCCGCGCTATACCCTCACGATTTTTCCGGGGATCATTCTTCTCTTCGAGCTGTTCGAGCACCGTCCGCGTCTCCGCGCCGCGGCCCTCGCGCTGTCGACGGCGCTGCTCCTCCTGCGGGCCGCCTTCTTCGTGAACTGGCACTTCGTCTCGTGAAGGGCCGGGTATGCTTCGCGCCGTGACATCGAAGAACCATGGCTCGAACGCGGCGGGCGCCGTGCGTCCGCCCCGCTCCGTCTCTCTCGTCGTCCCGATGTTCAACGAGGAGAAGAGCGTCGGCCGGCTCCTCGACGTCGCGATTCCGGCTCTCGAGGAGCATGCCGACGAATGGGAGATCGTCCTCGTGGACGACGCCTCCACGGACGCGACCCTGGCGCTCGCGCGGCTGCGCGCCGAAAAAGAGCCGCGTCTGCGCGTGCTCGCACAACCGGCGAACCGTGGCCTCGGGGGCACTCTGCGCGAGGGCTTCGCCGCCGCCCGACTCGAGTGGATTCTCTACAGCGACTGCGATCTGCCCTGGGACCTCGCCGAGACGGATCGCCTGTTCCGGGCCGCCGAAATCACCGGGGCCGATCTCATCTCGGCCTACCGGCTGGACCGGACCGGAGAAGGCCTCCTGCGCTCGTTGTACTCGTTCGCATACAACGGGCTCGTGCACGTCCTCTTCGGAATCGTCCTGAGGGACGTCAATTTCTCCTGCAAGCTCATCCGGCGAAGCCTCCTGTCGGGCATGACGCTGCGAAGCGAGGGCTCCTTTTTCGACGCCGAGCTCCTCGCGCGCTGCGCCGCGCGAGGCGCCGTGATCCAGCAGCTGGGCGTCGACTACTTTCCGCGGACGCGCGGTCTTTCGACCCTCTCCTCGCCGAAGACGGTCCTCACGATCCTGCGCGAAATGGCGCGTTTCGCGCCGGAGATCCGCGCCGAGCGGCGCCGGCGCGGAACGCCTTGACGCGCGTCATCCTCAACGCCGACGACTTCGGCCTCGCTCCCGCGCACACGCGCCGTGTCGCCGCGCTCCGCGCGAACGGGCTCCTCACGGACGTGAGCCTTCTCGCGAACGGCACCTCTTTCGACGAGGCCGCCCTGGGCCTGCGCGGGGCGGGGCTTTTCGAGACGGGCGTCCACCTCTGCATCACGGGCGGCGAGCGACCGGTCTCCGCGCCCCTCGACGTCCCGTCGCTCCTTTCCGGCGCCTCCTTCCGAACTCACTGGCCCGCTGTTCTCCTGGCTCTGACGGCCGGCCGAATCCGGAGCGCCGAGGTGGAGCGCGAATGGGAGGCGCAAATCGCGCGGGCAGAGGGCGCCGGCCTAAGGGTCACGCACCTCGACTCGCATCAGAATCTGCATCTGCACCCGTTTCTTTTCCCCGTCGCCGTGGCGCTCGCGAGGCGATTCCGCGTGCCCTTCGTGCGTGCCCCCCGCGCCGACGACCCGCCCGCCCGGCCGGATGCGCCGCCTCTTTCCCGGCTTCGCGCGCGCGTCCTCGCGCTTCTCGGCAGTCGCGGCCGGAAGCTCCTCGATGCGGCCGGACTTCCCGAGCCTCCACGCGTTCTCGGGCTGGCCGAAGCGGGACACATGACGGCCGCGCGCTTCGCGAACGCCGTCGCGAATCTGCCCGAGGGCGACTACGAGGTCGCGCTCCACTCCGGGGACGAGGACGACGTCACCCGCGCGCGCTACCTTTGGGGCTACGACTGGCGCGGGGAGGCCGAGGCGCTCGAATCGGGCGCGGTCGCGGCGGCCCTCGCCGCCCGCGGAATCGCGGCCATCAGCTTCGGCGCGCTCATCTAATCCCGCGCCCTTCCTCGAAGAGCGCGTCCCACGCGCTCCAGAATCCCGGCCACGACTTCGCAACAACGCTCGGATCATCCAGCGTCGACCCCTCGGGCAGCGTGAGCGCGAGAACGGCCGCCGACATCGCCACCCGGTGGTCCGCGTGCGCGGCGAACGCGGCGGGGCGCGGCACCCCTGCCCGGCCGTCCACGACGAGCACGGGGCCGCGCGCGTCCCGCTCTTCGCGCGCCGCGGCCCCGGCTCGAGTCAGGAGATCGAGGGCCGCCGCGAGGCGATCGGACTCCTTTTCACGAAGGCGCGCGACGCCGGTGAGCCGTGAGGTCCCGCCCGCGAATGCGACGAGCGCGGCGAGCGGGAGCGCGGCGTCGGGAGCCGCGTCCACGTCGACCTCGACCGGAAGAAGCGCCTTCGCCCCGCCGGGAGGCCCCGAGACCGTGAGCGCGTCCTCGCCTTCCGCCGAGGACTCCCAGGCGATCGTGCCCCCGGTGGCCGCGGCCCAGGCACGGAAGGCCGCGTCCGGCTGCTCGGAATCGCGCGCGAGGCCGCGTAGCATCACGTGCCCGCCGGATGCGAGCGCTCCCGCGATGGGAAAGCACGCCGCCGAGTCGTCGCCGGGCACGCGGAAACGCGCGGGACGGTAGCCGCCGCCGGCGGACGCTCCGAAACCCTCGAGGACCCGGCGCGTCAGGGCGAGGTAGGAAGCCGAGGCGAGAGGTCCGTCGACGTCGAGCTCGATGCCTCCCGGCACGAGAGGCGAGACGAGCATGAGCGCCGAGAGAAACTGCGAGGAGACGTCCCCGCGGATTCTCACGCGTCCCCCGCGCAGGGATCCGCCGCGAATCGAAACCGGCAGAAAGCCGGCGCGCCCGAGAAAGGTCACGTCGGCTCCGAGGGTTCGGATTGCTTTGAAAAGGGGGTTCATGGGGCGTTCGCGCAGGCGAGGCGTGCCGTCCAACACGTAGCGGCCCGGAATCGCCGGCAAGAGCGCCGCGAGAAAGCGCGCGGGCGTTCCCGCGTCTCCCACGTCGATGAAGACCTCCGAGTCCGAGTGACCGCGGTGACGCAGCGGTCCACGCACCCGCCAACCAGCACCTTCCAAGAAGATCTCTCCTCCGAGCAATCTCAGCGCAGATGCCAACGCGCGTGTGTCCGAAGACTCGAGGGGATTGAGCAGCACGCTTTCCCCGTCCGCGCAGGCAGCCGCCACGAGCGCGCGATTCGTAAGGCTCTTGCTGCCGGGGACCTGCAGGTCTCCAGAGAGACGGCCGCGTCGAAGCGGCCGGGCAGCGCTCACGCTCTCACGCGCCCGCGGAGGAGGCCGCGGGGGCCGCCTCGAGCGCTCCAAAACCCCGGCGCTTCGCCTTCGGGGCCGTGTCTTCCTGGACGATCGAAAGCGTTCCGTCCGGGGCGATCTCGGCGTGCTTGCGCTCCTCGAGCCAGGCGGGGAGGACGTGGGTGACGGCGCCGCCGTCGGCCAGCGTCCTCTCGACGTGGAAGTGGCCGACCAGGAGCGCGTCGTATCCCGCGCCGCGCGCCACGCGGCCTTCCGCAAGCAATGCGGCCTCCGGAAGCCTCTTCTTGTGCCGGAAGTTCGAGCGGTAGAGCCGCGCTTCCGTGCGCGACACGATCGCGCGCGCGAGAGATCCGGGGATCAGCTTCAGGACGCCGTGCGCGACCGGGTTCTTCGAGATTCGGCGCCAGAACCGGTACGGCAGGTCGGCGGAATTCACGCGATCTCCATGGACGAAGGCGTATCGCGTCGCCCCCACACGGAGGCCGTCCGCCAGCGCCCAGGATGCAAAAGGTTCCGCATACGGGGAGCCCGCGACGAAAAAATCGCGGTTCCCCTCCACGTACCGCAGCGAAAGACCGCGTGAAGAGACTTCTTTCAACCCCCGGAGCGTCCGTGTGAGCAGGGGCGTCTCGAGCTTCGAGTCGCCGATGAAGTAATGAAAGATATCCCCGAGGAGTACCGCCGTGCCGAATCCGCGTCTCCGGACCCCCTCGAGGGCGTCCAGGAAATCCTCGGCATCCCGTTCCACCTGCCCGAGATGCGCGTCGGCGAAGACGGCCACGCCGCCGTCGACGTCGAGGGGTTGTGGGAAAGTCGACACGGTGAGATCTTACCGGCTCGAGTCACTTCCGGCACGCCCCTTGCTCCCCTTCTTATCTCGATCAACGTCCCCCACATGAACGTCAATCCTCTCCTCCTCTCCGCGGTGGCTGCCGCGCTCGCCCTCGCACCTGTTTCCGTGCGCGCCGCGGTGGTGTCGAAGGAGATCGCGGAGCACGTGAGGGCCGGAGAAGCGCGGATTCCGGTCGTCGTCTCCCTCAGGACGGGATCCGAGAGCGCGGGCTTCCCGGTCACCCGCCGCCTCGCGAACGTTCCCGTCGTCGCAGGCTGGGCGACCGCGGCCGAGATCGCCGCGCTCGCGCTCCGGCAGGACGTCGTCCACGTCGGCTTCGACCGCCTCGTGCGTCCCGCGGGACAGATCGGAACCGCACAGATCGGCGCGGACCGGCTGCTCGGTTTGGGCGTGACGGGGCGCGGCCGGAGCGTCGCCATCGTGGACAGCGGGATCGACGTGGCGCATCCCGACCTCAAACCTCAGGCGGGCTCGGCCTGGCCGGGTTGGAACTTCGCCGACAACGACGGGAATCTCGCGGACTGCAGCGGTCACGGAACAGAGGTGGCGGGAGTCATCGCAGGTCCCCAGGGCCTTGCTCCGGACGCCGGCCTCGTCGTCCTGAAGGTCTTCAGCTTGCGCGACGGCTGCCGCAGCGCGCGCGCGTCCGACGTCCTCGCGTCCGTGGACTGGGTTCTCTCGAACCGCGACTCGTGGAACGTCGAAGCGGTCAACCTCAGCCTCGCCGATGACACCTCGCACGCCGCGTTCTGCGACCTGGAAGATCCGGCTGGCGCGTCCACGTTCGCCGCAGCACGCGCGGCCGGCCTCGCGGTCGTGGCCGCCGCCGGGAACGACGGCAAGACGTCGGGCCTGCCGTGGCCCGCGTGCTTCTCGAACGTCGCCGCCGTGGGAATGGTGTACTCGGCGTCTTCCGGATCGGTCGCCTGGGGCGGATCCGCTTCCTGCGAGGACGCCCTGACCGGGCCGGACCTCATCCCCTGCGCGAGCACGTCGGGCACCGGCCTTTCGGTTCTCGCGCCGGGCGTCGGGTGGACGACGACCGCGACGGGAGGAGGGCGCACCGCGATCTTCTCCGGCACGTCGGCCGCCGCGCCCGCCGCCACGGGCGCCGTGCTGCTCGCGCGGCAGGCCCGGCCGCTCGCCGATCCTGCTCTCGCGTTCGACCTTCTGCGCGCCACCGGCGTTCCCGTCCTCGACAATCGCACGGGCCGGTTCACACCGCGCCTCGATCTCTCCGCCGCCCTCGACGCCACGACGCCCGTCGGCTCCTGCGGCGGCAGCGCGATTCCGAACGGAACGGGCGAGCCGCTCGTTTGCGAGGCCGTCGTGTCGGCGCTCCTCGGCCGCGTTTCCACGGTGACCGTCGCGCTCTCGATCGACCATCCCGATCCGACGCGACTCGTCGTGTCGCTGACGGGCCCGGACGGCACGAACGTCCTCCTCATGAATCACAGCGGCCATCCCGGCGAAGCGCTCCGGGAGGTCTTCGGACGCACGCTCGATCCGCTCGCACCCCTCTCCAATTTCGCGGGGAAGCCGGCCGCCGGCTCGTGGCGGCTTCTGGTGCTCGACGACGCGCCCGGGGCCGGCGCCGGGCACGTGGTCTCCTGGGCGATCGTCATCGAGCCCGAGGCCTTGCTCCCCGACGTTCCGTTCCCGGGCGCGACCGCGCTGATCCCCACGTCCGCGCACCTGATGGGAAAGCTCGGCGCCTCCTTCACGACGGACGTCCGGCTGTTCAACACCGACGCGGCCAGTTCCCAGACGGTCGCGCTCCGGTTCCAGCCCGCTTCGGGAGGACTCGCGCGGACCGTGTCGCTCTCCCTGCCGCCGCTCTCGACCCGAGCGCTCGACGACGTGCTCGGTAACACCTTCCGCACGGAGGGTTACGGACCTCTGTACCTGTCGGCGGCCGGTTCCGTAGTCGCCGCGTCCCACACGGCTACGACGGCCGTGCGCGGAGGCGCCTTCGGTCTCTCGATTCCCGCCACGCCGCCCACCGCGGCGGGCGGCGCGGGCACGACTCTCACGCTCGTCCCCGTTTTCGCGAGCACGGGCTTCCGCGTGAACATCGGGCTCACCGAGGTCACCGGGAACGATGTCGCCGCCGAGATCGTCGTCAAGGACGCGCACGGCGCCGTTCGTGCCGTCCTGCCGGAGAAGGTGCCCGGGGGCGGCCTCCTGCAGGTCAACGACATTTACACGGCCGCCGGCATCCCGCCCGACGCCTCGGACCGCTTCGAAGTGCGCGTCCTCTCGGGAGGCGGGCGCGTCACGGCCTTCGCGACGCCCGTCAACGATTCCTCGAACGACGGCGCGTTCTCCGGGGCCGCCGTCGCCGGCGCGGACCTGCTTATTCCGACGGTCGCGCGCGCGAATGGCCAGCTCGGCGCGCGCTATGTCACCGATCTGAAGCTCGCGAATGCGGGAGGCTCTCCGGCGCGCGTCAGGGTCGCCTTCACCCCGACGTCGGGCGGCAGCTTCTCTCCCGTCCTCGTGACCCTGGCCGGCGGCGAGACGCGTTTTCTCGACGACGCCCTCGGGCAGCTCTTCGCGCCCTCGAACGACACCTCCGGCGCACTCCACCTCACCGCGCTCGACGGCGCCACCATGTTCGCTTCCAGCCGCACGTACACGCTCGACGGCGCGCGGAGCTACGGTGTCGCGATCGATCCCGCGTCCGGCGCGTCCGATGCCGTCCCGGGCCGCACGCTCGCGCTCGCGTTCCTTTCCGGCTCCTCTCGGGAGCGCACGAACGTCGGCTTCGCGGAGACGGGAGGCCTCGCGACGCATCTGCGGGTCTCGCTCGTTTCGGCGTCGGGCGCCGTGGTCGCCGTCCGCGCGCTCACGCTCTCCCCAAACGAAGCCGTCCAGTGGAACGACGTCTTCGCCGAGATGCAGACGTCGCCGCTCGAACAGGCGTCGATGCTCGTCGACGTCGTCGACGGCGGCTCCGCGACGGCCTGGGCCACGCTCGTCGACAACCGGACGAACGACGGCAGCTATTTCGCCGCGACGCTCGTGCCCTGAACGGGCTTTTCGGCCAGGACGAACACCGTCACGCCGAACGGGAGTCGCCCGCGCGCAACGATGCGTGCCTCGAGGGAGAGAACAGAAAAGAGGATTTCTTCGAATAGTTTCGGGGAAAGGACGAAGTCGGAGGCGACCTCCTCCGCAGGCCGGGCGCGCGACACGGCGCGGGTCAGAACTCTGACGGCCCAGATGACGGGCGCCAGGAAGAAGTTCGCGTAGGTGGAGCGCGAGACGCGCAGCCCGGCCCCGGCCAGGAGGCGTTCGATCTCCGGAGCCGTATGGCGCCTCAGGCCTCCGACCGCGCGGTCATGCGCGCCCGAGAGAGCGCGGAACGCGGGCGACGAGATCACGAGGGTTCCCCCGAAGTCGAGCACCCGCGCGAGCTCTCGCGCGGGTGCCTCCTCGCGGGACACCATGTAGAGGACGTCGCGCGAGAGCGCGCCCGCGAAGGCGCCGGCGCGAAACGGCAGCGCTTCGATCGAGCCACACACGAGAGGGGTCCGGCCTCTCCGCCGCGCGAGGCCGAGCGCGCGCAGAGAAACGTCGACGCCCACCGCATGCCCTCCCGCGGCCTCGAGATCCTGAAGGTTGCGGCCCGTGCCGCAGCCCGCGTCGAGCAACCAGGACCCGGCGGCCGCGGTGAAGAGGCCGGGCGCGAACGCCCGCGTCACGCGCCGCATTCCGCGATACCACCAGTAGGCGTCTTCGCGGGCGAACATGATTTCGTATTCGCGCGGGTTCATACGGGCGATCCCTATAATCCGCGCTGTCGTGACGACACGCCAGCGGGTATTCGGGCTGGGCCTTTCCTGGCTCGTGGGCGTCTGGATCGTCGCGGAGATCTCGGGTTCGATCCTGCCCGGAATGTCGGCCGGTCGGCCTTGGAGCTACGACATCACGCGGCGGGTGACGCCTCTCACCCGCTGGGACTCTGGCTGGTACGTGAACCTCGCCGAGGCCGGTTACCGGGAGCCGCCCACGCATGTCGGGCAGGAGACGAACCACGCATTCTTCCCGCTGTACCCGGCCCTCATCCGCCTCGTCGTGCGCACGACGGGCCTCGAGACGTCGCATGCGGGGAACCTCGTCTCGGCCGTGGCCTTTCTTGGGGCGCTGCTTCTCTTCGCGGACTGGACGAAGCGCCACTACGGGGAGGCGCGCGTCGTCCCGGCCGTCCTCGTCCTCCTCCTGTTTCCGACTTCCTTTTTCTTCGCGGCCGTCTACACCGAAGCGCTGCTTCTCGCGCTCTCGCTCGCCGCCGTGGCGGCCTTCGAGCGTCGCCGCCTCACGGTCGGCGCGCTCGCGGGTCTCCTCGCCGGCCTCACGCGCATCTCGGGCCTCGTCCTCGCCCCGTATCTCGCCCTCGTGGCCTTCCGGGCTGAGCGCGACGCGGGGAGTCCGCGAGCTCGCGCCCTCGGGGCGGCCGCCCTCGCCGCGGCCTCGCCGCTGGCGGGGTTCGGCCTCTTCTGTCTCTACTTCTGGAAACGCTTTCGGGACCCGTTCCTGTTCATCACGGCGCAGCACAACTGGAGCGGTCAGACCAAGTCTATCCTCGACGGGCCGTCGCTCATCTGGCGGAGCGTGGTCGACGACATCCAGCGAGGCCGCGTTCTCGGGGCAGCGCCGGCACGGACCCTCGAGGGGCTCTATCTCCTTCTCTTCGTCGTCCTCGCCGTCATCCTGGTCCGGCAGCGCCGCCGCGCCGAGGCGCTCTATGTCTTTCTGACCGTCGCGATCGTTTTCACCTCCGGCACGTTCGAGAGCGCGGGGCGCTACGTCCTGCCCGCGTTCCCCGCCTTCGCCGTCCTCGCCGGCCTCGACGGCCTTCCGGCTCGGCGCGATCTCTTCCGCGCCCTCCTCGTGCTCGCGGGACTCGCCGAGGTGGTCTACGTCTGGGCGTTCGTCCACTGGTACTGGGCCGGATGAGCGGCCGCGGGCGCTTCCTTCTGGCGGTCGTTCTCGCGCTTCTTCCCGCCGGCTGCCGGCGGGCACCCGAGCCGTTCGGCGCGCACACCGCGTTCCTGCCCGTCGTCTTCTGGTCGCGCGCGCACGGCTATCTTCCGTGGGCGACCCGCCTCACGTTGACGACTCCCGAGGGAGCGCCGGCGGTCGTTCGACTCACGCGCTGGCCGCCCGACGCCGCCGATGCCGAAGAGGAGCTGATCGACGTGCCGGGAGGCACGACGCGGCGCGTGCCGGTGCGGACGCCGCCTTCGACCCCGGCTTCGCTCTATTTCGAGAGCCGTTCTCCGTTTTCCGTGAGGGCGTCGATCGTGGACCGCCGCGGCCTCGTGCCCGCCCTCGACGTGCCCGTGCTCACACGGGAGGACCTCGCGCGTCCCGGCGATTCGCTCGTCCTCGGCCCCATCGTTTCGAACGACGCGGAACGGGGCCACTTCGGATTCACGTTTCCGGGCGTGGACCGCGACGCGGCTCCCTACCGCGTCCGCGTGCGTCTGACGGCGCCGGGTGGCGGCGCGCTCCTCCACGAATCGACCTTCGTCCTGACGGGACTGCCGCTGACCGTCGAGGATCCCTGGAAGCGCTTCGGGCTTTCTCCCGGAACGTCCTTCGACGTCGAGGTCACGTTTCTCGGCGGCGTGAGGGGCCGGCCGGTCGCGACGGGCCTGTGGGTCTACGGAATCATCAGCCTGCGGGCGACGGGCACGTCGCGCTTTCTGGCGACCCGGGTCGAGCGCGCGTCAGAGCCGCACTGAGACGCGAACGGCCTCGATCACGCGCTCCACCTCGTCGTCCGCGAGCTGCGGATAGAGAGGGAGCGAAACGACTTCCCGCATGGCCCGTTCCGTTTCCGGCAGCGGGCCGCGCGGCAGCGCCCCGAAGGCCGGCTGCTCGTGAACGGCGCGCGGATAGTGGACGTCGGTGCCGACGCCGGCCGCCTCGAGGCGCCCGCGGAACGCGTCGCGGTCGCCGACGCGCACGACGTACACATGATGCGCGGGAACCTCGCTGGCCCGCGCCGGTGGCGGCGTGCGCAGGAGGGGCGCCAGAGGAGCCAAAGCCGCGTCGTAGCGCGCGGCGATCGCCGCGCGACGCGCGTTGCGAGCCGCGAGCCGCCCGAGGCTCACGCGCAGGCTCGCCGCCTGAAGCTCGTCGAGCCGGCTGTTGAAGCCCGCGACATCCGCGTCGTTGCGCGTGGCGTATCCATAGAGGCGCAGCTTCCGGATCTTCCCCGCGACATCGGGCCGGGCCGTCGTCACCGCGCCGCCGTCGCCGAGGGCTCCGAGGTTCTTCGTCGGATAAAAGCTCCAGGCGGCGGCATCGCCGAAGGAGCCCGCGAGCCGGCCGCCGAGCATGGCTCCGTGCGCCTGCGCGCAGTCCTCGACGAGCAGGAGCCCGTTCGCCTTCGCGAAGGCGAGGATCCGCTCCATATCCGCCACGCGCCCGTAGAGGTGCACCGGCACGATCGCCTTCGTCCGAGCCGTCAGGGCGCTCTCGAGCAGCGCCGGATCCATGGTGAGGCGATCGGCCTCCACGTCGACGAACACCGGCGTCGCACCCGCGCGCTGGATCCCGACGGCCGACGGGGCACACGTCATCGAAACCGTAAGCACCTCGTCGCCGATTCCGATACCGAGTCCCGCAAGGGCGAGCGTGATCGCGTCCGTGCCGCTGGCGCACGAAACGGCGAACGGAGCTCCGCAGAAGGCCCCCCATTCGCGCTCGAACGCCGCGACCTCGTCTCCGAGAACGTAGTTGCCTCGGCGCACGCATGCGAGAAGCGCCGTCTCGAGGGCCTCTCCCCCCTCTGCCGCCGCACGGGCGAGATCGAGGTACGGCACGGATGGGCGGTTCAAAGCCCGGCTCACAGCCGGGGGGTTCCCCAGGGGGTTTTCACGCGGACCTTCGACGACAGGTGCGCGACGTCGCGCGGGGTGTCGCGCGTGACCTGGATCTCCCACCAGAGCCTGAGGATGTTCACGCCCGTCGCGAACAGGCGCCGGAAGTTGAAGAACTGGGACTTCCCCGCGACGCGGTGATAGTGGTGAACCGGGAAATCCACGAAGCGGAAGCCGGCGAGCTCGAGCTTCTTGACGAGCTCGAGGCAGATGACGCCGCTCGAGTGCTTCAGCGTGACGGCCGCGAGCGACGCACGCCGGATGAGCCGGAAGTCGCAGTCCACGTCGCGCACGTGAAACTGAAAGAGGATCCGCATGAGAACGACGTAGACCTTGCCGATCACGACGCGGTGGAACGGGTCGGAGCGCGAGATCTTGTAGCCGTTGACGACATCGACGCCTTCCTGCAGGACGGGGAGGAACTTCTTCAGTTCGAGGACGTCGTACTGGCCGTCGCCGTCCGTGTAGAAGACGAGGTCCTTCGTGGCCTGCGAGAAGCCCGAGCGCAGCGCGGCGCCGTATCCGCGGTTCGTGCCGTGGTAGACGACCCGCAGCGCCGGATACGTCTTCTCGAGCTCTTCGAGGATGGCGGCGCTGTTGTCCTTCGAGCCGTCGTCGATGACGAGGATCTCGAACGCGCGGCCGGACTCCGCTCCCACCAGATTCGCCCCCGCGACCAGCGAGCCGATCGTGGCGGCATCGTTGAAGCAGGGGAAAAACATCGTGAGGCTGGGGGGCGCATCCGTCGGCACGACGCCGATTCTATCGGGGCCGACGTAGACTTCGCCCATCATGAAAATCGCGCTCGGCTCCGATCACGCCGGATACGCCTACAAGGAAAAGATCAAGGCCATGCTCCTCGCGGAAGGCCACGAAGTGAAGGACTGCGGCACGTCCTCCCCGGACATGGTCGACTACCCGCTCTACATCCGGCCCGCGGCCGAGGCGGTGGCGCGGGGCGAATGCGAGCGAGGCATCGTCCTGGGCGGGTCGGGAAACGGGGAGGCCATCGTCGCGAACAAGGTGAAGGGCGTGCGTTGCGCGCTCTGCTGGAACGAGGCCACCGCGAAAGCGTGCCGCGAGCACAACGACGCGAACGTCCTGTCGCTCGGAGAGAGGATGATCACCGCGGAAATGGCGCTCACGATCGTGCGGATCTTCCTCGCGACGCCCTTCGACCCCGCGGCGGGCGGCGGCCGCCACGCCCGCCGGATCGCGATGATCGAATAATCCGTTCCACCCCGCGCGGGCCTGCTATCGTCCGCCGCCCATGATCGCGCTCTCCGGCATCTACAAGCAGTACGGCCGCCAGGTTCTGTTCGTCGATGCCTCCTTCCAGCTCAACACCGGCGAGAAGATCGGCCTCGTCGGTCCCAACGGGGCCGGCAAGACGACGATTTTCCGGCTCATCACGGGCGAGGAGCACGCCGACGACGGCGACGTCTCGGTGCCGAAGAAGCTCTCGATCGGCTACTTCAAGCAGGAGATCGACGAGATGTCGGGCTGGCCCGTCCTCGACGAGGCGATCGCCGGGAGCGGGCGCCTCGGCGACCTCCATCACGAATTGATCGAGCTCGAGCATGCGCTCGGCGATCCGGCGCGAGCGGACGAGATGGAAAAGATCCTCGAGCGGTTCGGCGAAGTGCAGGGGGAATACCAGCAGCGCGGCGGCTACGAGCTGGAGGCGCGCGCGCGCGAGGTGCTCCACGGCCTCGGATTCGCGGACGCGCTCATCGACGGCGACGTCGGCGCTCTCTCGGGCGGCTGGAAGATGCGCGTCGCGATGGCGAAGGTGCTTCTCGGCAGGCCCGACGTGCTCCTCATGGACGAGCCGACGAACCACCTCGACATCGAGTCGATCCTCTGGCTCGAGGAATACCTCAAGGGCTACCCCGGCTCGCTCCTCATCACCTGCCACGACCGGGACTTCATGAACCGCGTCGTCACGAAGGTGGTCGAGATCGACGCCGGCGAGACCGTGACCTACTCCGGCAACTACGACTTCTACGAGCGCGAGCGCATGCAGCGCGAGACGCATCGCGAGGCCGCCTTCGCGCGGCAGCAGGCGATGCTCGCGAAGGAACAGCGCTTCATCGATCGCTTCCAGACCCACGCCTCAAAGGCCGCCCAGGTGCAGAGCCGCGTCAAGAAGCTCGAGAAGATCGAGACCATCGAGCTGCCGAAGAAGCGCGCCGTCGTGCGCTTCGACTTCAAGGCGCCGGCCCGCTCGGGCGACGACGTGGCGGTCCTCGAGAAGCTCTCGAAGGGCTACGGCGAAAGGCGCCTCTACGACGGCTTCGACTTCCTCATCCGGCGCGGGGAACGCTGGTGCGTGATGGGCGTCAACGGAGCCGGAAAATCCACGCTCCTGAAGATGGTCGCGGGCATGCTGCCGCCCGACGGCGGCACCGTGCGCGTCGGCGCGAGCGTTAAAATGGGCTACTTCTCGCAGCAGGCGCTCGATGTCCTCGACCCCGAGCTGACGGTCCTGGAACAGGTCCAGAAGGACTTCCCCGCAGCGGGCATCGGCGTTCTGCGCGCGCTCGTCGGGGCCTTCCAGTTTTCCGGCGACGACGTGGACAAGAGGGTCCGCTTCCTTTCGGGCGGTGAAAAATCGCGCCTCGTCATGGCGCGCATGCTGTTCGACCCGCCGAACTTCCTCGTCCTCGACGAGCCTACGAACCACCTGGACCTCGCGACGAAGGAGATGCTCGTCGAGGCGCTCTCGAAGTTCGAAGGGACGATGCTCTTCGTGTCCCACGACCGCGCCTTCCTGCGCGGGCTTTCGAACCGCGTCCTCGTCCTGAGCGAGAACGACTCGTCCGACCCCCCGCACGCTTATGGCGGCTCTTACGTCGAGTGGGTCTCGCGCACGGGGCACGAAGCTCCGGGCGTGCACGCATAATCGGCCGATGTCGCGCGCGCGGTTCACGGCGGCGCTCGCCGCCATCGCCCTTCTCGCGCTCCTCGGCGCCGAGGTCGCCCGCTTCTCCCTCTGGACGACTTCGGACGAACCCGCCCACCTCGCCGCCGCGCGCGAGTGGCGCTACGGGCCCGGGATGGTCTCGAACTTCGAGCACCCAGTCCTGATGAAGCTCCTCGCAGGAATCTCGCTCCCGCGCGAGAAGCCCGCGATGGAGATCGACGAGACGCGCGCGGGCCGGGCGCCCATGCCGTTCATCTTCGCGGGCCTCGCTCTCGTGACCGGACTCCTCGCGCGCGCCCTCGCCGGAAATGGCGCAGGCCTCGCCGCCGCGGCGCTCATCGCGATCGAACCGACGCTGCGAGGCCACGGCACGCTCGTTCAGAGCGACGTCCTCGTCGCGTTCTTCCTCGTCGCGGCGGCGCTCGCGCTGGACCTCGCCGCACGCGGGTCGGGAGAACGGTCGATCGACCGCCGCTGGCTCCTCGCGAGCGGCATCCTCTATGGCCTGGCAATGGCGTCGAAGTACTCGGCGTTTCCGTTTCTCGCGGTTTTCGCCGTCGTCGCGATGTTTCGGCTTGCGTCAGGTCGTTTTTCTTCGAAAGCGAATCGGGGGAATCCCGGGAGCCCTCTTCACCTTCTAAGAAGATCTCTTTCTCCATCCATCCTCGGACCGGTTGTGGCGCTCGTCGCGATCGCGCTCGCGACGCTGGCGCTCGTCCAGCTCCTCGCGTACGCGGGCACGAGCGACGAGGCGTTCCGCGAGGGCCTTCGCGGCACGTTCCAGGGTCTGCCCCAGGAACGGGCGGTGCTGGGCCTTGCGCGCACCCTCCCGAAGTGGATCGCCGGCTATGGCGCGGGACTTCTCTTCGTGCAGGGCGTGGCGGGTCCGGGAGAGCGTTTCAACTACTTCTTCGGCGAGGTCTCCGGCAGGGGACACGCGCTCTACTTCCCTGTCGCGCTGGGAATCAAGCTGACGGCCGCGGTTGTCCTCGCGTCCGCCGCAGCGTTCCTCATCGCCGGCCTCGGCCTTTTCCGCGGGGCGCGGCTCCGCCGCCACCTCTTCGGGCGCGCCGCGCTCCCCGCGGCGCTCGGCGGCGCGTATCTCGCCGCAGCCTGCGCCTCGAACGTGAACATCGGCGTGCGGCATGCCCTGCCCGCCGTGCCGTTCCTCCTCGTCGCGGCGGCCGGCGCCGGCAGGACTCTTCTGGCCCACCGTCCGCGGGCGTTCCGCGCGGCGCTCGCCGGAGTCGTGCTCCTCGCCGCCGGCGAGTCCGCCCTCCGCCTCGGCCGCGAGATCTCGTTCGGCAATTTCCTCGTTGGAGGCCCCACCGGCATTCCCGCGATCCTCTCCGACTCGAACGTGGACTGGGGCCAGGAGCAAGGACAGGTCTTCGAGCGCGTCCGGCGCGGTGACCTCGGACGCGTGGGCCTCACGACTCTCATCGTCGACGAGTCCGGCGCCCGGGCCGTTGGAATCCTCGGGCAAGTAACCGGGCCGGACGCCGGGGTGGATACGGTGTTCTTCTCGCGATTCCTGTGGGACATCGCGCGCGCGATGGAGAAGAACAGCGAGCCGTGGCCGAAATTCGTGTGGCTCCGCGGCTGGCTTCCGCCGCTGCGACGGGGGCTCGAAGCGCGCGCCGTCTCGATCGAGCCATTCGGCGACACGCAGCTTCTGATGCGCCTCCGCCCGGCGACGCCTACTACGGCTTCCCCGTTCGCAACGCCCGCACCCACGAGGTGAGGGTCCAGCCCTGGCGGCGCGCGGCGTCCAGGCTTCGCGCGAAGCCTTCCCGCCCGGCCTCGGGGATGCACGAGAGGTCTCCCGGGGGCTCCGCCATCGAACGGACGAAGAGGATCCACGCGTGGCAGGAGACCGCGGAAGAAGAAGAATAAGAAGAAAATTTCTTAGAAAGATAAGAGAGCGCCGCCGCGGGGCCTCGCGTGCGATCGCCGAGGCGGATCGATTCGGCGATCAGCGCGACCACGCGAGGGTCACTCGAAGAATCCGAATTGAGCGCCTGTGCGCGCGCGAACTGCTTCACGTCGATCGCGCGGACCGTCTGGTCACGCACGGCGTCCCCCCACGGATCCGACAGTCTCTCTTCCCCTTCAAAGAAATATTCGCGGCCCCACCCGATGCGAACCGGCCCCAGCGCGAGGAGCATTGCGGGCGCGGGTTCCTCCGGAAGAACAGGCAGGAATGGCGGGTCGAGCGACGGAAGCCCCTCGCGCCCCAACCGCGCCGCCGCTCCGCCCCGCAGCTTCGCCGCGAGGACGAGAGCGTGGACGCGGATCGGGCTCCACGCGGGCGTGAGCGAGAGGTGGTGCGGAGCCGTCGCACGCAGAACGCCGTCCTCCCCCCGGCCAATCTCGTATTGCGTCCCGGCCGCGCGCGCCTCCGCGATCGGCTGGGGCGGCACCACCGATGAGAGCGCATAGACGGCGGGAAATGGCACGAGGGCGCCGAGCAGATTGACGCCGAAGCCGAGAAAAAGCGCGAGCGCGCCCGCGATACGGACAGGCCGGCCGGACGATGCGCAGGCGAAGCCGGCAAGGAATACGAGGGGGGGGAGCGCGGGCAGAAGAAGGCGCGGTCCCCACCCCGCCTGCCCGTCCCACGCCCACCACGCGGATGCCGCGAAGAGAAGCGCGGCGGAGGATAGCGCGGATGCGAAGGCGAGCCGCGCGTCGCGGCGAAAAAGAGCGACAAAGCCAACCGGCGCGAAAAGAACGATCGGCGCGTACCAAAAGAGCCCCTTGTTCGGGAGCACGGTGAGACGCAGGAGGCCCGTGAAGAACGGATATGTGAACGTCTCCCCGCCGTATCCACCGAACGGCTTGCCGAAGCGAACGAGCTCGAAAGCAACCCAGAGAAAGAGAATTCCTGCGAATGAAAGGAGCAGCGGCCATGGCGGCGCCGGGCGGCGAGAATCCGTCGCGGCGGCACGCCGCCTTGACCCGGTTCCTCTTTTCTTCTCGAAGACCAGATAGACCACCAGCGGGGCGACCGCGATGAGCAGCAAGGTCTTCGTGAGGACCGCGAAACCCGCGGCGACTCCCGCAACGATCTGCCAGCGCCGGGAGACCGGAGCGTCGCGCAGCTCGACGACCGCGAGCAGCAGAAGTGCGATGCAGCATGCCTGCAGCGGCTCGCCGTAGTCGCTCGCCGCGTATCCCCAGAGCGGCGTCGCGAGGACGAGGCCCGCACCCAACGCCGCGGCCCAGGCGGGCGTCGCGCCGAGGAGGAGCAACGCCCGGGTCGTCGCCCACACCGCGGCGACGAGGCACGCGATCGGCAAGAGAACGAAGACCGGCGCCGACGGCGCGGAGGGAGCGACCGTCCGGATGACGCGCATCAAGGCTCCGGGCACCGCCTCGGCGAGGGAAAGCCCCATCCCGTAGCGCGACACGGCATCGCCCCCGGGGCGCCGCGGCGCGTTGACGAAGTCGCGCGAGACGCCGATTTCGAGGAAGCGCGAGATAGCGGCCGACGCCGAGAGCATTTCCTTTCCGTCGGGGATGAGGCCGAACGCGCGTGTGTCGACGGTCGCGAGGAGGACGGCGAGCACCGCGAGCGCGGCCCACCGGGTGGCGCGTGGCCAGGGTGACGGTCCGGCTTCGCTCATGCCGCGATTATGCGAGAGAGCCGGCTACTTCACGCGCTCGAGGACCCCGTCGATGCCGAGCGCGAGCGGCAGGCGGACGCGGGCGAGCTTGTTCTCCATGACGAGCGTGTAGATCCCGGGCTCGAATCGCCCCTTCGGGGATTCGAAGAAGAGGTCTCCCCACGCGAGCGTGTCGCGGTTCACCGTGACGCGATCGAACACGATCTGTTCCCCCGGTATGGCGAAAAAACCGAGCCTCTCCTCGCGGGTGCGCCCCGGGAAGTAACCTCCGAGCGGATCGCGCATGACGCGCGCCTGATTGAGCATCCGGCGGAGGTCCGGAAGACCCTGGGCCATCTTTTTCTGGCTCGGCATGGGAACCCGCGTGCCGTCGGGCAGGATGAGCGACACGTCCTCGCGGAAGATCTCGACGGGCTGGTTGCCCGACGCGGAGAGGCAAGTCTCGAGCACTATCCACCGGCTGTCGAGGTGAAGCTGCGCGTGCTTGTAGCCCACGACGACCTGAAGCGTGTCGTCCTTGAAGCGGGCGACCGTGCGGCCCAGCTTCTTCACGTTCGCCGAATCGAGGTCGGCCGCCCGGGTTCCGGACCCGACGACGAAGAAAAACGCGGCCAGTGCCCAGCAGGCCGAAACGGACCGCCGCGAATGAAAATTCACGATTGATCCTCCGGGACTCCGCGAGGGGAGACCCTCGCTCACCCCTCTTGCATGGAGCATACCGTCGGGTGGACACCTTTTGCAGACGCCCTCGCCCGGGGCCAGCCGGAGTAGGATCGCTTTCGACATGCACGGGACTTCCCTCGCCGGGGCCTGGAAGCTGCTCGTCTTCGAGTTCCGCTCCGAAGGACAGGTCGTGTTTCCGTTCGGGACGAACTTCATGGGCCTGTGCCTTTACGACTCGACCGGCTACATGGCGCTACAGATCATGCGTGGAGACCGCCCCCGATTCGCCGTGAACGACCAGCAGCTCGGCACGCCGGAGGAGGTCGGGGCCGCCTTTTTCGGTTACGTCGCCTACTCGGGCACCTACGTGGCGGACGAGACGCACGGCGTCGTCGTGCATCACGTCTCACAATCCCTCTTCCCGAACTGGGTCGGTACGGATCAGGTCCGCTT
>Ga0209385_1000018_pt1 | contig 56238 bp, 53 predicted proteins | sample NGEPerB_FD_184506 | JGI IMG/M metagenome (GOLD analysis project Ga0209385, IMG submission 184506) | Arctic peat soil microbial communities from the Barrow Environmental Observatory site, Barrow, Alaska, USA - NGEE PermafrostAB12-B... | ecosystem: Environmental > Terrestrial > Soil > Wetlands >... | reverse complement strand
CTTCACCAAGGCGATGGCGATCGAGCTGGCGCCGCACAAGATCCGCGTCAACACGCTGGCGCCCACGTTTATCGAGACGCCGATGACGCGGCCGTTCTTCCAGAACGAGGCGTTCCGCAAGGACACACTCAACCGCATCAAGCTCGGCCGCCTCGGCCAGCTCGAGGACCTGACCGGCGCCATCGTGTTCCTGGCCGGCGACGCCTCGGCGCTGATGACCGGCACCTCGCTGGTGATCGACGGCGGCTGGACGGCGGAATAGACTTTTCTTGCTTCAATCACCCGGGAGGGGTCGATGCGCGCACTCGCGTTTGCCGCCCTGCTGCTCATGAGCGGGCCTGCGCAGGCCGCCGACAAGGACCGCAGTCGGCACCTGGAAGCTGGTCTCTGTGGTCTATGAGGACGCGCAGACCAAGGAGTTGACGCCGGTGCTGGGCGAGCATCCGCGCGGCTATCAGATCGCGACGCCGGAAGGACGCTGGCTGGCGCTGGTCACCGCCGACGGCCGCCCGGTGCCGAAAACCGACGAGGATCGCGCCAAGGCGCTGCGCAGCATGATCGCCTATAGCGGCCGCTACCGCGTCGAGGACGGCAAGGTCATCACCAAGGTGGAAGTGGCCTGGAACGAGGCCTGGGTCGGCGGCGAGCAGGTGCGCTTCCTGCGCTTCGAGGGCGACGACATTCTGCACATCGAGAGCCCGCCGATGCCGCACCCCAATGTCAACGACAAGGTGGTGCGGGTGATCGTGACGTGGGCGCGGGATAAATAACTGGCTCGTGTCCCCGGCGCAGCGCATCACGTAGTGGTGCGCTGCAGACCCGGGACCGTTACGACGTCCGAATTTAGTAAGGTCCCGGATCAGCAGTGCAGCACTTCGTGCCGCACTGCATCCGGGACACGTTGCCCGCTACTTCAACTTCGGCAGATCCGCGAAATATTCCGGGTGTTCCTTCTCCACTTCGGCCATGAACTTCGGCCGGAACAGGCTGGGCACGTCGAGCCGGGCGGCGCCTTTCAGCGTGTTCATCAGCACCTCGTCCTCGGCGTTCTCGAAAGCGCGCATCACATTCGGCGACATCCGCGGATCGAAGCTGATGTGTTTGATCGCCTTCTTGCCGATCTCCACGTCGGTGCCCGGCACCCATTTGGCGAAAATCTCCACCGCCTCGTCGCGGTTGTTGCGGGTGAAGTGCGAAGACTGCGCTAGGCCGGCGGCGATCGCCTTCGCCAGCTCGGGCTTGCTCTCGATCGTCGGCCCGTGCGCGGTCGCCACCATCACGTAGGACATGTGTTGGCCGCCGCGGATCACCTCGTACGAATCCGGCACCTGCGTGAGCACCTGCGTCACATAGGGCTCCCACGACACCACCGCGTCGACCTTGCCCTCGGCCAGCGCCGGGGCGAGGCCGAACTGCGACCAGATGTTCTCGATGGTGAGCTCTTCGTATTTCATCTTGACGCGGCGCAGCACCATCTTGAAATACTCGTCGGAGGTCTGCCCGCGCGCCAGCCCGATCTTCTTGCCCTTGAGATCGGCCAGCTTGCCGGCCTCGATGCCCCGGCCCTTCTTGGTGACGATGGCGAGCGGTGTGTCGCAATTGTCTTTGGTGGCGTCGTTCATGATGAGACCGATCACCTTGAACGGCTCGCCGGCATGCACCGCCTTGAGGTAGGTAGTGGTGCTCATGTCGCCGATCTGCGCGCGGCCGTCGTGCATGGCATTGACCATGTCGGTGCCGGTATCGACCACCAGCATCTTGGCGTCGACGCCGTGCTTCTTGAAGAAGCCCTTCTCCGCGCCGATGAACATCGGCAGATGACCGAAATTATTTCCGATCACCACGTCGAGCTTGGGCAGATCCGCCATTGTCTTTACTCCCGGTTTTTCTAGTCCGCGCCGTCAGGACGGCTTCAGCACCTGCGGATTGACGCAATTCGGCGGCATGCGGCCGTCGATCAGCGCTTGAATGTTGTCGACCACGGTGTTCGCCATCAGGTCGCGCACTTCCATCACCGCGCTGCCGAGATGCGGCGTCAGCACCACGTTCTTCATCTTCAGCAAGGCCGGCGGAACCTTCGGCTCGTTCTCAAACACGTCGAGCCCGGCGCCCGCGATTTTCTTCGTTTTAAGCGCGCGCACCAGCGCCGCTTCGTCGATGACGGCGCCGCGCGCGGTATTGATGATGAAGGCGGTGGGCTTCATCAAGGCGAATTCCCGGTCCGAGATCATGTGCCGCGTTTCGGCGTTGAGCGGCGGATGCAGCGAGACGAAATCGGATTCCGCCAGCAATTGATCGAGCGGCATGTACTCGATCTGCAATTCGCGCTCGAGCTCCGGCTTGCGGTGCGGGCCCCAATAAATCACCCGCATGCCGAAGCCGCGGGCGCGCCGCGCGGTCGCTTGGCCGATACGGCCGACCGCGATCAGGCCAATGGTCTTGCCATGCACGAAGCTGCCGACGAGATGATTCGACTGCGAGCCAGGGAAGCGGCTGGCGCGCACCGAACGGTCGCCTTCGACCATCCGCCGCGCCACCGCGATCATCAGCCCCAAATGCAAGTCGGCGACCGACTCCGCCACGATCGGCGGCACCACGGTGACCGCGATGCCGCGCTTAGTCGCTTCCGCGAGGTCGATATTGTCGGGCGTGATCGACATCGAGGCGACCGCGCGCAATTTCGGATTGGCGGCGAGTACGGCGCGGTCGACCTTGTCGTGCAGCAGCGAAAACAGGATGTCGCATTTTTTCACCGCCGCGATCAGCTTCGGCTTGGCGATGATCTTGCTGGAGTCGGTATTGATCTTGACGTCGGCGATGGTGCGCAGCCGGTCGAGCGCGCTGGGCGCGATCGGCTGGCTGACGAAGACGCGCGGTTTGCCGGTCACCGCAGCCACCTTACAATACCTGCGACCCCGTCGACAGCACATTGCGAGCCGTCGGGAATCTTGCGGGTGGCGTCGAGCACACCCAAAACCATGGGAATGCCGCGTTCGCGCGCGAGCGAGGCGAGATGCGAGGTGGAGCCGCCGAGTTCGGCCACCACGCCGGCCACCCGCGGCAGGATCTGGCTGAGCGCCGGGCCGGCCACGCGCGTCACCAGGATGTCGCCCTGGCCGACGCGCGACAATTCGCATTCGCAGTTCACCACCACCGCGCGGCCCGAACCCCAGCCGATGCCGGCGGGATGGCCGTTGAGGCCGGGATGATCGAGCCAGATGGCGTCCGGCACGGTCGCCGGCTCGACGTGCAGCGGCCGCGACTGCAGCAGCTTGAAGCCGCTCTCGTCCATCGCCCATTCGATCTCGACCGGGGAGCCTGCGAGCTGCTCGCACTTGCGCAACAAGCGCCCCAGCGTCACCGCTTCGCCGGGCGTCAGACACGGCTCGCTCACCAGATCGTCGGGCACCAGTTGCGGCGCCGACACGCCGTGCTCGCAGGTGTCGCGATGGCCCTTGCGGCCGGCTTCCACCGTGCGCAGGAAACCGTTTTTGCCGAGCACGATGCGGTCCGGCACCACTTCTCCTTGAGCAATCGCCGAGCCCAGCCCCCAGGTGGCCGAGATCAGCATATGGCCTTCGGCGGTCTCGCTCAGGCCACCGCCGGACGCGCGCGCGGAAATCAGCGGCTGGATCAGCACGCCCATCGCGGTGTCGGCCGGCGACAGTTCATGATTTTCCATGTAGCGGCGGGCGTGCGACGTCCACAGCGCCGCCCAGCAGGCGCGCACCGCGGTCAGGAATTCGGACTCAATGGTAAGCCCCAAGAAGCTTTCGAACTGGCCGGCGAAATTGGCGCCCTTGCGGTCCTCGAGCAGCGCGGAGGAACGCACCACACCCAGCGCACCGGTTGCACACTGCGCACGCCAGGCCGCCAGCAAGGGGTCGAGAATTTCCGGCGCGATCGGCTGCTCGTGGAGCGCCAGCCGGATCGTGATCGAGAGCCGGCGCGAGGCCGACTGATCGGCCTCGTTGTATTGCGCCACCATGTCCGCGATGCCGAGATGGCGCAGCTGATAATGATAGGCCGCCGCCGTGAGCGAAAATCCGCCCGGCGTCGGCAGGCCGGCTTGCGTCAGCGTGGCGAGATTAGCCGCCTTCGGCCCGACGTTTTCAGGATCGGTGGCGGCCGGATCGGAGAACGGGAGGATGAACGCGGTCATGCGATTTCAAGATCCCGGGGTTGCCAGTGGCTTGGCGTACTCCCTCTCCCCGCGTGCGGGGAGAGGGAAGAAGCGAGCGCCGCTTATTTCACGTGATCGCCGTAGCCCGGCATCGGATCGACGACGGTAATCTGCTTGACCGGGAAGTTCGACACGATCTCGATCTCGTTCTTCTTCACGATCAGCATTTCCTCGATCCGCACGCCGTAGCGGAACTTCTTGCCGTGTTGGGTCTCGAGCGCGAAGGTCATCCCTTCCAAGATCTCCACCGGATGATCGAGCGACCAGATGCGCGAGATCACCGGCGGATCGTATTGCGCCAGCCCGAGCCCGTGGCCCCACAGATTGGCGGCGGCCTGGTCCTCGTCCTCGTAGCCCCAGGTCTCCATCGCCGACGGCCACTTCAGCGCGATCTCGCGCGTGGTGGTGCCGACCTTCACCGCGCCGATCGAATCGTACAGCCATTTGAGCGCTATATCGTAGGTGTCCTTCTGCTCCTGCGTGGGCTCTTTGCCGACGCAATAAGTGCGGTAATAGCAGGACTTGTAGCCGTTCCAGGTCACCGCCGCGAGATCCATGAACACGATGTCGCCGGGCTGGATGATGCGGTCGGAGAAGTTGCGCCAGTTCGGCCAGGTGTTCGGACCGGACGACACGATCACGTCCTCGACGTCCTCGATACCGGGAATATTATAGAGATACTTCATCAGATGCGCGGTGACCTGGTTCTCGGTGACGCCGGGGCGCAGGAACTTCATGCACTCCCAGTGCGTGGCGTCGCAGATGGCGCCGACGATGCGGAAACACTCCTGCTCGTCGAGGTTCTTGACCGCGCGCGCTTCCATCATCGGGGTCATGCCGTCGACCCAGTTGATGTTGTGCTCCTTGAAGACCTGGATCATGTTGATGTCGATGAAGTCGCACCCGAGCTTCTGGCCCGCGACGCCGTTGTCCTTCATCGCCTGGATCACCGCCTTCGCGAATTTGGTCACCTGCTGGGTCGAGGCGGGACCGGCGGCGCCTTTGATCCAGGCGAACGAGTGACGCACGTTCTCTTTCGGAATCCACGGCACATGCCGCTCGATCTGGAAGCCGATGTCACCCTGTTCGAACAATATTGGCCGGCCGTCGCCGCACAGCATGGCGTAGCGCAGGCCGGGCTTGAGCCGGCACCAGCCCGGGGTCAGCGTGGCGGTGATGTAGCGCACGTTCTCGTCGTACATGCAGAGCACGGCGCCGAGGCCGTGCTTTTTCATCATCTTGCGCGCGCGCTCGATGCGGTATTCGCGCAGCCGGTCCCAGTTGACCCGCTGCTGCCAATCCATTCCCGCGATGCCGAAATTCGCAACACCCATGACGTCCTCCCGCGCGGCGCGTGGACCGCACCGTTTCCTGGCCAATTCGCGGGGATGTTATTCGGATGGCGCCCCTGAAAGAAATAATATAATCATGGCTTCGGCATTATTTTTTATAATAGGGCTGGTGCATGCGTAATATCCCCCTGGGGCAGGTCCGCGCCGTCATCGCGGTCTGCGAGGAAGGCTCCTTCACGCGCGCGGCCGAGCGGGAAAATGCCACCCAATCAGGCATTTCGCAGCATGTGGCGGCGGTCGAGCGCAAGCTCGGGGTCAAGCTGTTCGAGCGCGCGGCCGGGCGCGTGACGCCCACGCCGGCGGGCTTGCGCTATTACAAAAGCTGCGTGCAGGCGGTCGGCGCCCTGGAAAACGCCGCCGAGGAGGCGCGCGCGCTCGCCGGCCAGGTGGCGGGCGAATTACGCATCGGACTGATGCCGACCTTCACCCGTGCGGTGCTGGCGCCGGTGCTCGACGACTTCGTGCCGCGCTGCCCGGAGGTGCGCCTGCACATCGTCGAAGGCTATAGCGGGCTGCTCACCGAAATGACGCTCGACGAAGAGCTCGATTTCGCGGTGGTGCCGGCATTCGAGGGCACCATCGGCCTGAAATCGCGCCTGCTGGTGCGCGACCGCGAAATGCTGATCTCCGGTCCGAAGCGCGGGTTTGTGCCGCTGGCGCCGCTGCGGCTTTCCGAATGCGCGCCGCTGAAATTCGTGGTGCCGGGACCGGACAATATCCGCCGGCGCAATCTGGAAACCTATTTCCAGAGCCACGGCGTCGAAGTCGAGGCCATGCTGGAAATGGACGCCATGATCGCCACACTCGAATTCGTCGCCCGCTCCGACTGGGTGACGATCCTGCCGAGCGTGATCTCGATCAACGACATCGGCCGCGGCGAGCTGATCGTCAATCCGATCGTGGCGCCCGAGCTGCACGCCGAGTTCGTGGTGATCCAGCCGACCCGGCGCACGTTGTCGACCCAGGCGCGGCTGTTCCTCGAACGCTTCGAAGCCGAAGTCGCGCATATCCACGCGGCGTGGGACGCGGCGATGGCGGGGCCGAAGAAGACAAAACTGCGCGCGGCGATTTGAAGTGTAGTTTACGTGAGCGCTGTCGCCGCGGCTTGCGCTTCCGGAACGACGTCGTGATCGTAAAGCCGCTTGCGGAACGCGGCGTGGGCGGCGATCTCGGCGTCGCGCACGCCCAGATCCGCGTACGAGGAATCGTAGCGCAGGCCGTTTTCGCGCGCGCCACGCTGGACCAGCGCGACCCGCTCACGGCGCAGGCGATCATAGGCGAGCAGCGCCGCCGGCGTAGTCTTGCGGTCCGCGCGCGCCAGGATTGTCGCCAGCGCCATGCCATCCTCGATCGACTGGTTGGCTCCTTGTCCGAGATGGGGAAGCATCGGGTGCGCGGCATCGCCGAGCAGCGTCAGCCTGCCCCGCGTCCACGTCGCCAGCGGCTCACGATCGTAGAGAGCCCAGCGGAACGTCGCTTGAACTTGACGCAACAAGGACTCGATGCGCGGGTCCCAGCCGGCGAACTCGCGGCGCAGCACGTCGGGGTCGCCGGGCGCCGACCACGATTCCTTCATCTCCTGGTCCGCCGGCACGAAGCCCACGTAGTTGATGAGCTGCCCGGCACGCACGGGAAAGGTGAGGAAGTGTTTGCCTTGGCCCAGCCACATCAGCCACGAGTCGACCGGCCAGTCCAGAATGCGCTCGTGCGCCAGCACGCCGCGGTAGGCGACTGACCCATGGAAGACGGGGCGAGATGGCGGAGCCACGGACTGCCGAAGCTCGGAGTGGATGCCGTCCGCGGCGATGACGACGTCACCTTCGGCGATCGCGCCATTGGCGAACGACACGCGCGCCACCTCGCCGTCCTGCGCGAAGCCGCTGCACCGGTGTCCGGTGCGCACGACGCCGGCGGGCAGCGCGCCGGCCAGCATCTCGACAAGATCGGCGCGGTGCATCCCGAATGTCGCGTTCCAGCCCGCGGAGTCCGTCACCTGGACCGGCGCGATCGGGGCGCCATCGTGCCGGAAGTAATGAGAACCGGGGCCGACTTTGGCTCCCCACTTCTCGACTGCGGGCCCGAGACCAACCCTCGCCAGTTGGCGCACGCTGTTCGGCGTCAGGAACACCCCGGCCCCGACCTCACCGAGCGCGGGTGACTGCTCATAGACCGAAACCCGCAGGCCGTGTGCGATCAGCGCGTTGGCAGCGAACAGGCCGCCAATTCCGCCTCCGACGACTATGACATCGGGTCGCGACTGCACCATCATCACACCGTCATCCACGTGCCGTCGGCATCCACCGACTTGAACACCGCTTCGAGCGCCGCCGCGGTCTGCAAAATGCCCGCGGGCGAGATCGGGAACGTGCCCTGCCCCAGCGCGGCCTTGGCGAAATAATCCAGATTGCGACCGAGATGAAAGTCGGCCGGGCGGTCGATGATTTCCGGCTCCTGGCCGGCGCGACGCACGATCGCGCGCGTCTCGCTCACGCTCTCGGCGCGGCAGTTCTCGCCATAGACCGCGATGCGCCAGTCGAACGGCGTCTTGAGGGTGGTAGCGAGCGTGCCGGTGGCGCCGTTCTCGAATTCGATCAACGCGGCGGTGGTGTCGCCGGTCGGCAGCTTGAGCGCGCGCGCCTTCGACAGCGCGCTGATGCGCCGCATCGGGCCGACCAGGTCGCGAAAACAGTCGAGCACGTGGATGCCCATGCCGGTCATGCCGCCGGCGCGGCTTTCCGCCGCGACCGACCGCCAGCTGTCGGCGGGAACGTTGGCCAGCCAGTCGTGGCTGTAATTGCCCTCGACATGCATGATGGCGCCGAAGGCGCCGGACTGCATCAGTTCGTCGAGCACGCGCATCGACGGCATCAGCCGGAAATGATGGCCGACGCCGATCACGATGCCGGCGCGCTGGCAGGCGTCCAGCATGGCGACCGCGTCTGCCTTGCTGAGCGCGAACGGTTTTTCGCAGTAGATGTGTTTTTTCGCCCGCGCCGCCGCCTCCACTTGCGCGCGGTGCCTGGAGTGCGGCGTCGCCAGGATCACCGCCTGCACCTTCGCGTCGGCGAGCACCTCCTCGAACGAGGTACCGATGGCGATTTTATGCTCGGCGGCGAAGTCGCGCACCGTGTCGGGCTCGAGCGTGACGCCGCGCACGAAATTGATCGGCGCGCCGAAATCGTGCGCCGCCTTCACCAGGGTCTTGCCCCACCAGCCGAGGCCGACGATCGCGGTTTGGAGCATTTATCCTCCGTCATTCCGGCCGAACGAGCGCAGCGAGTGAGAGCCGGAATCCAGCTCTGGATTCCGGGTTCGCGGGCTTCGCCCGCGCCCCGGAATGACGAAAAAAATCACGCCGCGGGCGCGCCGGGCTGCTTCATCGGATGCGCGCGCGCGAAAGCGTCGTTCTTCATGCACAAATCGACGATGCGCTTGACGGTCGGGAACGGCGCCAGATCGACCTTGAAATAGGTCGAGCCCGCCGCTTGCCCGGCCAGACAAATGTCGGCGATGGTGATCTGGTCGCCCTGACAATAGCGCCCGGTCTGCTTCGAAGTGGAGAGATTGGTCTCCAGCGCCTTCAAGGCCTCCACGTGCCAATGGTGGCCCCATTTCAGCACGCCCGCTTCGTCGACCTTGTATTCATGCGCCAGGTATTCGCGCACCCGCGGCACGATCAGCGGATGGGTGTCGCAGGCGATGATCTGCGCCAGGCCGCGCACCCGCGCGCGCGCCTTCGGATCCTTCGGCAATAGCGGCGGGTTGGGATGCGTCTCGTCGAGATATTCGAGAATGGCGAGCGACTCGAACAGCACCGTGCCGTCGTCCTCGATCAGCGCCGGCAGCGCCATCATCGGATTGATCTTGCGAAAGGCGTCCTCGCGCTGCTTGCCCTGCATCAGGTTGACGTCGATCACCTCGTCGGGCGTGATGCCCTTGAGGTTGAGCGCGATGCGCACGCGGAAGGTCGCCAGCGAGCGCCAGAACGAAAAGAGTTTCATGGGTGGCCTCCCCGGCCGTGGTGCGCGGTCGACTACTTCTTGCGTTGAGTCCAATAGACCGTCATGCGCGAGCCGTCGCCGCCGCCGAAGCCGTGCTTGCTGGCGTCCTCGAAGCCGGCGAGCGCGGCCTTGGTGGCGCGCATGTCGGCGCCCAGCGCCTCGCCGGTCGCGATCATGGTGCGCAGATCCTTGACGCCATTGGCGATGCTGAAGGTGGTCGGCCCGGGGTCCTTGCCCTCGAACATTTTGACGATCATGTCGGCGCGCATCGCCAGCGCCTTGTTGGCGCCGTTGCTCTCGACGAACAGATCGAGCAGGCGCTTGGGCTCCCAGCCGACGCTCCTGGCAATGGCGAAGGCCTCGCCATAGGCCTGCCAGGCCACCATCAGCGGCAGATTGATCGCGAGCTTCATCGCCGCGCCGGCGCCGACCGGCCCGCAATGCTCAACCTTGCGGCAGAGCTGGTCGAGGATCGGCTTGGCCCGCGCGGCATCCGCTGGTTCTGCCCCCATGAGCCCCAAGAGCTGGCCCTTGCGCGCCGGCGCGGTCGAGCCGCCGACCGGGCACTCCACCAGCACGGCGCCCTTAGCCCGCACCTTGGGGGCGAGTTCGGTTTCGACCTTGGGCGCCACCGTGCTCATCTCGATGAACAGCTTGCCCTTGACGTCGCCGGACAGCAGCCCGGACGGCCCGTTATACACGGCGTCGATCGCCGCGCCGTCGGTCAGCATGGTGATGACCGCCTCGCAGGCGGCGGCGACGGCGGCCGGGCTGGCGGCGACCTTGGCGCCGGCGTCCGCCAGCGGCTTGGTCTTTTCCGGCGAACGATTCCAGACGGTCACCTGGTGGCCGACTTCCATCAGCCGCGCGGCGACGTTGCCGCCCATGGCGCCGAGACCGGCTACTCCGATATGCATGGCTGCTCCCTCTATGCTTTTGCCGGGACGATAGGCGATCGTGGCGCCGCATGAAAGCCGCCCTGCGACATTTGCCCACTCGACAGCCCAGCCCCCGACCACTATGAGGAACCCCGCAAAGCGCGGGCGCATTGCACCGTTTCATTTTCGCAGCAAAGGAATGTTGAATGGTTGCGGCCAAAAAGACAAACAAGAAAAGCAAGGGCACCGTCGGCATTATCGGCCTCGGCATCATGGGCGGGGCCTTCGCGAAAAACCTTAGCCAAGCCGGCTGGCGCGTGGTCGGTTACGACATCAGCGCGGCGCGCCGCCGCGAGGCCGCCCGCGCCGGCGTCGAGATTGCCCGCGATGCCGCCGGCGTGGCGGCCGCGGTGCCGACCGTTCTCACCAGCCTGCCCAAGCCGCAGGCGCTCATAGATACCGTGCGCGCCATCGCCGCCGCCAAGCTGCCGCGCAAGCTGCTGGTGGAAATGAGCACCTTCGCGATCTCGGATAAGGAAAAAGCCGCGCGCGCGCTCGCCAAGGCCGGCCATCTGATGCTCGATACCCCGGTCAGCGGCACCGGCTCGCAGGCCATAAATCGCGACCTGGTGTTCTATGCCAGCGGCGATCCCCGCCACATCAAGCGGCTGCGGCCGATGTTCCAAGCCTTCGGCCGCCACGTCTTCGATGTCGGCGCCTTCGGCAATGGCAGCAAGATAAAATACGTGGCCAACCTGCTGGTCGCCATCAACAACGTGGCCACCGCCGAAGCCATGGTGCTGGGCATGAAGGCCGGCCTGCCGCCGCAACTGATCTTCGACCTGATCACCCCGGGCGCCGGCAATTCGCGCGTGTTCGAATTGCGCGCGCCGATGATGGTGAAGGGTAACTACAAAGCCGCCACCATGAAGATTTCGGTGTGGGACAAGGACATGCGGGTGATCGGCGGCTACGCCCGCAAGATCCGCGTGCCGACCCCGATGTTCGACGCCACCAAGCCGGTCTACCTGAAGGCGATGAAGAGCGGCTACGGCGCACAAGATACCGCCGCGGTCTGCGCCGTGCTGGAGAAGATGGCGAAGGTGAAGCGGCGTAAAAGATGAGAACTGTCATCGCCCGCGAAAGCGGGCGATCCAGTAATCGCCGAGGGTCTTTGCTTACACCGAGCGACCGTGAATACTGGATGCCCCGCTTGCGCGGGGCATGACAGAAAACATTCGTTGGGAGGCGAGTATGGCGTCATTGCAGCAGCTATCGGAGCTTCGCGATGGCATGCGGATCGACTGGAACGTAGCCATAACCATGGACGACGGCCTGGTCGTGCGCGCCGACGTCTATCGCCCGGCCAAGGATGGCCAGTTTCCGGTGCTGCTGACCTACGGTCCCTACGCCAAGAATCTCGCCTTCCAGGACGGCTATCCGAGCGCCTGGCAGCGCATGGCGGAAAAACATCCTGACGTCACCGCCGGCTCAAGCAACAAATACCAGAACTGGGAAGTGATCGACCCGGAGAAATGGGTGCCACACGACTATGCCTGCGTGCGCGTGGATTCGCGCGGCTGCGGCTGCTCGCCCGGCTTCATCGACCATTTCTCGCCGCGCGAAACCAAGGACTACTACGACTGCATCGAATGGGCCGGCGTGCAGCCCTGGTCGAACGGCAAGGTCGGGCTCAACGGCATTTCCTATTACGGCATGAACCAGTGGCACGTCGCCTCGCTGCAGCCGCCGCATCTCGCCGCCATGTGCGTGTGGGAAGGCTCGGCCGACTGGTACCGCGACATGACGCATCACGGCGGCATTCTCTCCACGTTCTGGGAGAACTGGTACGACATGCAGGTGAAGACCGTGCAATACGGCGCCGGCGAGCGCGGCAAGCGCAGCCGCGTGCACGGCGAACTGGTGTGCGGGCCGGAGACGCTGAGCGAAGAAGAGCTGGCCAAGAACCGCTCCGATTTCGGCGGGCAAATCCGGGCCCATCCGCTCGACGACAAATATCACCGCGATCGCTCGCCGGTGTGGTCGCAGGTGGTGACGCCGCTGTTCACCGCCGCCAATTGGGGTGGCCAGGGTCTGCATCCGCGCGGCAATTTCGAAGGCTTTGTGCGCGCGGCCTCCAAGCAGAAATGGCTGGAGGCGCACGGCATCGAGCACTGGACGCATTTCTACACCGACTACGGCCGCGAGCAGCAGCTGCGTTTCTTCGACTACTTCCTGCACGGCAAGGACACCAGCTGGTCGAAGCAGCCGCGCGTACAGTTGCAGGTGCGTCATCCGGCTGAGAAATTCGTCGCGCGCGCCGAAGACGCATGGCCGATCGCGCGCACGCAATGGACCAAGTTCTATCTCGATCCCAAGACCATGGCGCTCTCGACCAAGAAGCCGTCCGGTAGCGCCAAGCTCGAATTCGCCGCCATGGGCGACGGCCTCACCTTCCTCACGCCCGTGCTTGAGCACGAGACGGAAATCACCGGCCCGTCGGCGCTCAAGCTGTTCGCCTCTTCCTCCAGCAAGGATGCCGACTTCTTCATCGTGCTGCGCGTTTTCACCGGCGACCTCAAAGAAGTGGTGTTCCAGGGCGCCATCGATCCGCACACGCCGATCGCGCAAGGCTGGCTGCGCGCCTCGCATCGCAAGCTCGACAAAAAACTGTCGTTGCCCTACCGGCCCTATCACACCCACGACAAGAAGCAGCCGCTCAGCAAGGGCAAGCCGGTTGAACTCGACATCGAGATCTGGCCGACCTCGATCGCGGTTCCCGCCGGCTACCGCATCGGCCTGTCGGTGCGCGGCAAGGATTACGAATATGGCGGCGCCAGCGGCGGCAAGCTGTCGAACTTCAAGAACGAACTCACCGGTTGCGGGCCGTTCCTGCACAACGATCCGCGCGACCGCCCGCCCGCGGTTTTTGGCGGCACCACCGGCCTGCATTTCGGCCGCGGCAAGGCGGCCTATCTGCTGCTGCCGATCATTCCGCCGAAAAATAAGGCAGCCGGCAAGAAGCGCGGGCGCAAGTAATCTTTGAATTGGCCATTCCGGGACGCGAGCCAACCCACCAAAATCCCTATTTCGTTCGGCGCCCCTCTCGTCAGCGCCGCAGAAGCTTACCGCGCGCGTGTCACATCGCAGGTCTGTTGCCGGACCTGCGATGTTAGTAACGAGGTGGTATAAATGATAATCCTCGTTAATCCGGTCTGAGGGCGGTGATCATATGGTGAAAATCACTTTGGGCGACGGTTATTTGGTAGACGTGCGCTCGCGGTGGGGCCATTCGGTCGCAGCTCATCCCGAGCTACGCGCCGCCCTGGAACAGTGGCGGCCGCTCTATGAACAAAGTCTGGACGAGCTCGCGCGTCATCGGACCGCCCTCCACGATATCAAACATGAGCTAAATCCGAATGCCGCAACCGAGCCCTGTTGGAACAATCTTTGGTTCAGCGTGCTGGATGCGGCCTCGTTGCTCGGTTTTCTGTTATCGCGGCGTCCTGAGCGCTATGTAGAAATAGGCTCAGGTTATTGCACGATGTTTGCCCGTCATGCGATCCGAACGGGAAATCTGAAGACGACCATCATGTCGATCGATCCAAAGCCGCGGGCCGAGATCGACTCACTCTGCGACCGCGTCATGCGATTGCCTCTGGAGCTGTGCGATCTCAATCTTTTCCGCGAACTTGAGCCGGGGGATATACTTTTCTTCGACGGGTCGCATCGCATTTTTGCCAACTCGGACGTGACCGTCTTTTTCATCGAAGTGCTACCGCGGCTGAAACCGGGCGTGCTCGTTCATGTCCATGACATATTCCTTCCGGCCGATTACCCTCCGGCTTGGGACGGGCGTCTCTATAGCGAGCAATATCTTCTGGCGGCAATGCTGCTTTGTGCAGCGCCTCCTTTCCGAGTATTGTTGCCGAATTATTTCGTTTCCACCGACGCTGCGCTCAGCGCGCGTGTTCGGGAGATTTTCAAAGGGACGGGCGGTCAACGCAATATTCCGTTTTTCTACAATAATGATGCTGCGACGCCAGGAGTTTCGTTTTGGTTTGAAACTGTGCCTGTAGACCGGGCAACTGCCCAATAGGTTCGGCTTTTCACTCTGGGCGGGACATCCGCTTATGGAACAAAGCGGAGATACGTCGGGCCGCGCCAATGAATGTTCGCTTTTGAGGTAATAGCCGAGAAACCGGAGCTCCAGATTGATGTCCGCCATCGGGCGTCAACTGGCATCACGTGGGCTTGTCGCATGTCCGTTATTGAGCCATTTGCGACATTGGCGTTTAACCCGAAACCGAGCACCCTCCGCGGATGGTCAAGCAGAGAGCATTGACCGAGAGTTGCCTTTAAGTGGCGACGTGCCGATGTCGCCGCCCACTTCAAATGGCATCTATAGTGCCGTCGGCGGGTAAAAAAATCGCTCTCGCAAGAATTGATGCGGGTGAGGATCATAAAGACCATTAGCACCGCTTGCTGCCTATAGCGCAAATTCGTTTGCTAATAATTAGGGCTCCCCTTCCATGAATATTGCAGCGGGCAACGAAACCGAACTCCTGCGACGGCTGTATTCAGAAAATAAATAGTCGCAACTGACGCAGACGGCTGCGGCGATTGCGAACCAGCACCCCCGGAACAGGGAGGCGTTGCGTTATTGGGGTATCGGTGAGCTCGCGCTGCGACGCGGCGGAGTCGACAAATTGTTGCAGGCGGAGCTCCTCGAAGACGTCGAGGCCCCCTTGTGGCTTGGCGTGTTGCAGGAATTCTCATCGTATGCGCCCGAAAGAATCGAGTTTGGTTAACTGCTGTTCCAGGTCGATCTCGCTCGCCTGCGTCGCAGCCCCTACCTAGAGTATCCGCGAGAGGTGCATATCGAGACGCTTGCTGTGTGCAACGCGGCGTGCAGCTTTTGTCCTTATCCAAAGATGGACCGTCAGGGCGATCGGATGTCGGATGAGTTGATTGACAAGATCATCAGCGATCTCACGCAGATCCCTGGCTACGTGCCGTTCACCATCGCGCCCTTCAAGGTCAACGAACCATTCCTGGACAAGCGGATATTCTCTGTCTGCGCCAAGATCAACGAGGCTCTCCCTCATGCCGATCTGCGCCTGTTCACCAATGGATCGCCGCTCACCGAAGACATCCTCGAAAAGGTAGCGGGCATTAGGAACGTGACGCATTTGTGGGTCTCGCTGAACGAAATCGAGGCGCAAGCATATCAAGAGCTGATGCAATTGCCGCTGGAACGCACACTCGCCAAGCTCGATATGCTTCACGAGCGGGTCGACCACGGCAATTTTCCCCATCCGATAGTGGTTTCGCGGGTGGCCGACGGTACTGAGCGGGATAGAGCGTTCTATACCTTCGTCCAGCAACGCTATCCGTGGTTCAAACCCTTCATGATCGGTCGGAAAAACTGGACCAGCCAGGTCGATATCCCAACCGGGCCGCGCGTTCCTCCAATGGGATGCGGACGTTGGTATGAGCTCTCGATCATGGCGAGCGGCAAGGTTGCGCTCTGTTGCATGGATGGGGAAGGCAAACACGTCATCGGCGACGTCAATCTGCAAACGGCGCTAGAAGTCTATAACAGCCCTTCCTATCGCAAGATGCGACAATTCACTTTTTCACGAAGGGCCGCGGCTGCGCCCTGCGACACCTGCGACTACTGAATTCTCGTCACCGCCGACCCTGGGCATCAACCTCATTTTCTAGGCCGCTCGTCGCGGACAGCTAAATGGTTCGTGCCACTAGCTTCATTTGCTACCTACCTAATGCCACTGATTTCAGGCGCTCCACTGGGCCGCAGCAGCCAGTAATTGATATCTCTTTACCTGTTCTACTGGCACAAAGCGGACTTACAGGCTGTGCCGATGAATGCCCGCTTTTGAAGCAATCGCCGACATAGAGTGGGTGGGCTGGCGAGTGTTTTTCCGAGTACACGCCCCGATGCCCCGCGCCCTGGAATGACGGAATAAATCCACCACCGATTAGGGTGTTCATTTCCATCGCACAGCCAGCCGCGGGATGCCCCTGCTGCAATAGGGCCAAAACGGCGCGCCGCCGCGCAACGCCGCAACCGGGCTTTACAGAATGGAATACATTGGCCGATGATGGGTTTGGATCGGTCCGTCGCACTTGCAACGACCGCCTGGGAAGCCGCTTTCTGATTTTCCTGTTGAATTCGGCCGTGCTGGCTGATCAAAAATGCCCGCACCAGGCCGCTCAAAATGTGCAGCCCCACCCGGGGCGATAAAGGGAGGAATACAATGTCTCGTAAAGTCACCCGCCGTAAATTTATGGCCGGCACCGCCGCCGGTGCCGCGCTGGCGACGTTCAAGTTTCCCACGCCGGCGATCGCGCAAGCGGCGCCATTCAAGATCGGCCTGCTCACCATCAAAACCGGTCCGCTCGCCCAGGGCGGCATCCAGATGGAGCAGGGCATCGGCTTATTCCTGAAGCACAAGAATAATACGCTCAGCGGGCGCAAGATCGAGTTCATCTCCGCCGACACCGGCGGCAATCCGGCCGGCGCCAAGACCAAGACGCAGGAACTGGTCGAGCGCGATAAGGTCAACGTCATCCTTGGACCGCTCGCCGCCTTCGAGCTGCTGGCGATCACCGATTACGTCCGTGACAACAAGACGCCGCTCATCAGCCTCGCCGCGGCGGAAGACGTGACCCAGCGCAAGACCAATCCGTTCATCATCCGGCCTTCGGCGACTTCGGCGCAGTGCTGCCACGTGATGGGCGACTATGCCGCCAAGGAACTCAAATATAAGCGCGCGATGACCATCTCCGAGGACTTCGCCTTCGGCTACGAGCAGATGTCCGGTTTCCAGCGCGTATTCGAGGACAACGGCGGCAAGGTCGTCAAGAAGCTGTGGCCGCCCTTGGTGACGCCGGATTACACGCCCTACATCGCGCAGATTCAGAACGTCGACTGCGTGTTCAATGGCTTCGCCGGATCGAACCCGGTAAAATTCATGCGCGCCTATGCCGACCTCGGCGTGAAGGCGAAGATCCCGCTGCTCGCCGGCTGGACCGCCATGGATGACGCGCTGCTGCGCAGCCTCGGTGATGAGGCGGCCGGCGCGATCTCGGTGGCCTGGTACTCGGCCGACGGAAAGACCGAGAGCAACCAGCGTTTCGTCGCCGATATGCAAAAGGACTACGGCGTGCTTCCCGGCGGCTATACGGCGGGGATGTACATCGCAGGCCAGTGCGTCGAGGCCGGGATCCAGCTCGCTGGCAGCAAGGCCGACGACCGCACGGCGTTCGCCGAAGCCCTGCATAAGGTGTCGCTCACCGACACACCGCGCGGCCCGGTGAAGTTCGACCATTTCGGCAACGTGATCGGCGACGTCTTTGTCCGCAAGTGCGAGATGAAGGCCGGCAAGCCGGTCAATACCGTGATCAAGACCTATCCCGGCGTGAGCCAGTTCTGGACTTACGACGAGAAGGCGTTCCTCGCCAATCCGGTTTATGCGCGGGACTATCCGCCGGCCAAGAACCTCGAGCACTAAGTGCCGTCGCCCGGGCGCCGCGTCGCACGCCGTGCGGCGCGGCGCCCGGGACGCGACCGGATTGAGACGGGGCGGGATTGGTGTAATGAACCTTTGGCTAACCCTTGCGGTGAACAGCATCTCGCTCGGCGGGCTGCTGTTTCTCCTCTCCGCCGGCTTTTCGCTGATCTTCGGGCTGATGCGCATCCCCAACTTGCTGCACGGCTCGTTCTTTATGCTGGGGGCCTACCTTGGAGTGAGCGCCCTCAATTGGCACATCAATTTCTGGGTCGCCGCTCTGTTAAGCGCGCTGGCGATGACCTTGATCGGTGGACTGATCGAGCGCTTCCTGCTGCGTCGGCTAGCCGGCCAGGAACTCGCCCAGGTGCTGCTGACGCTCGGCCTCTCCTTCATCGTCGCCGACGTCTGCCTGATGATATGGACCGGCGATCCCTGGCAGCCGGCGACGCCCGAGCATTTGCGCGGGGCGGTGCAGGTCGGCACGCTGTTCTTTCCCATCTATCGCCTGGTGATTCTGGCCGTCGCCATCGTCATCGCCATCGGGCTGTGGCTGATGATCGATTGGACCCGGCTCGGGGCGATGATTCGCGCCGGCGTCGACGATGCGCCGATTGCCCGCGTCGTCGGCATCAAGGTGTCGCAGCTCTTCACGCTGATTTTCTCGCTCGGGGCGGCGCTGGCGGCGTTCGCCGGAGTGATGGGAGCGCCTTATCTGTCGGTCTATCCCGGGCTCGATTTCGAGATGCTTCCGCTGGCGCTCATCGTCGTCATTCTCGGCGGCACCGGAAGCCTGCTCGGAGCTCTGGTCGGCAGCTTCCTGATCGGATTTCTCTATAATTTCGGCCAAGCGATGTTTCCCGACCTCGCCTACGTGATCCTGTTCCTGCCGATGCTGCTGGTCCTCGTGTTGCGGCCGCAGGGGCTGTTTGGCCGGGCTATGCCATGAGCTTGCTGACTCCACAGCGCGCGGCGATCGCCGCCGCCCTCCTCCTGCTTGTCACCTTGCCGATCTGGGTCGGCAATCCCTACTATATCAACGTCGCGAGCCAGATCCTGTTCTTCGCGGTGTTTGCCCTCGGCCTCAATGTGATCGTCGGCTATGGCGGGCTCGTCTCGCTCGGTCATGCGGGACTGGCCGCCATCGCCGGGTATACGGCGGCGCTGATGCTGGCGGCCGGCCACGGTCATTTCATCTCCGACTTCGCGGCCATCCTCGTGACGCTCGCGGCATCGGCGGTGTTCGCCGTGCTCTCGCTGCGCGGGACCGGCATCGGTTTCCTGATGATCACGCTCGCGATCGGACAAATCATCTGGGGTATCCTCTATCGCTGGTCGAGCCTCACCAATGGTGACAATGGGGTCAATGTCTCGGGCCGGCCGGCACCCTTTGGCATAAGCCTCGCCTCCGCCGATTCCTTCTATTACGCGACGCTCCTCGTGTTCCTCGCCGCCGTTGCGACCATGGCCGTGTTCTTTCGCTCGCCATTCGGCGCCAGCCTGCGCGGCACACGTGATCAGGCGCGGCGGATGACCGCCCTCGGGTACAATGTCTGGCTGATCCGATTCCTGGCGATCCTGATTTCCGGCTTCTGGTCCGGGGTCGCCGGTCTGTTGTTCATCTACTACAACCAATTCATCAGCCCGCAGGTTGCCACGCTGACGGCCTCGGCCGAGGTGCTGCTGATGGTGATCTCGGGTGGAACCGCCACGCTGCTCGGCCCGATCGCCGGCGCCGCGATCGTCGTCATCATGAAGAACGTGGTGAGCGCCTACATCGTGCGCTGGAACCTGGTGCTCGGCGTCATCTTCGTGCTGATCATCACCTTCATGCCGGAGGGCCTGGTGCCCGGCTCGGTGCGGCTGTGGCGGGCGGCGTGGCGCAAACTCTCCCGCCGTGACGGCGTCATTCCGGCGAAGACGGAGCCGACGCCATGAGCGCGCTCACCGTCAGTGGATTGTGCAAAGCATTCGGCGGTCTGCGGGTGACCAGCAACGTCAATCTCAATGTCGAGCCGGGCGAGAGGCGGCTGATCATCGGCCCCAATGGCGCCGGCAAGACCACGCTGTTCAACCTGATCACCGGCGAGATCACGCCCGACAGCGGCTCGGTCCATCTGTTCGGGCACGACATCACCAAGACGCCAAGCCGGCGTCGCCCTCACCTCGGCATGGCGCGCACCTACCAGATCATCACGCTGTTTTCGCTCGATACGATCCTGCGCAACGTCACGCTCGCGCTGCTCGGCTTGTCGCCCTTGCGATGGAACGCGCTGATCGATCTCGACCAACAGCACGATCTCGTCGAGCACGCGCACGCGGCGCTCGCCCGTGTCGGCCTTGACCATATCGCCGCTCGTCCGCTCGCGCAGACCTCCTACGGCGAACGCCGCCGCGTCGAGATCGCCATGGCGCTCGCGCAAAACCCCAAAGTGCTGCTGCTCGATGAGCCGTTCGCCGGCCTGTCCATCGACGAGCGGCGCGATGTACAGAAGTGTCTGCTGGCGATACCGCGCGACGTCACCATCGTGATGATCGAGCACAATATGGACGTGGCACTGGAATTCGCCGAGCACATCACGCTGTTGCATTTCGGCGAAGTGATCGTCGAGGGCAATCGCGCCGAAGTGGTGGACAATCCGCGCACGCGGGAGGTCTATCTTGGCCACTAGCGCTCTCAGCCTCGAGCATATCGAAGCGTTCTACGGCGACAGCCACGTGCTGCAGGACGTCTCGTTCGAGCTCGGCGAGGCGCGCATGCTCGGCCTGCTCGGGCGCAACGGCGCCGGCAAGTCGACCTGCATGCACGTCACCATGGGCCTGCTGGCGCCGCGCACGGGCGAAGTGCGCGTCTTCGGCCAGCCGGTGACCGGCTTCCCGCCGGAATCGATTGCCGCCCGCGGCGTTGCCCTCGTTCCGCAGGGCCGCCACATCTTCAAGAGCCTGACCGTGCGCGAAAATCTCGTGGTCGCGGCGCGCCGTCCGGACGCCGGCAGTCGGCACGCGCCCTGGACCACCGAAACGGTATTCGGCATGTTCCCGGGGCTCGCCGAGCGCAAAAGCCAGATGGCGGCCCATCTATCGGGCGGCGAGCAGCAGATGCTGGCAATCGGCCGCGCGCTGATGGGCAATCCGCGCGTGCTGCTGATGGACGAACCGTCGGAAGGCCTGGCGCCACAGATCGTCGCCGAGGTGATGGCCACCATCCGCAAGCTCAAGGAAAGCGGCTTGTCGATCGTGCTGGTCGAGCAGAACCCCAAGCTCGTATTCGACGTGGCCGACGACATCGTCATCCTCAACAGCGGCCGCGTCGCGGTCGTCTCCACGCCGGCGCAATTGGAAAAGGACGGCGTCGACCTGCGCCAGCATCTGGGGGTGTTCTGACCCGGTACGCGAGCAATTGAATATCGAAGCATGACCGGCTGCTGGATCATCCGCTGTCGCGGACAATGACAAACGAGGGTATGGAAATGGCGCCTATCTGGAACAAATACGCGAACACCGCGGCGCGCAAACACGGCAAGCCGGGACGCGAGGCGCGGCCTCAATCGACGACCATCGACGCCCACACCCACATCGCCGTTCCGGCGGCCGCCGCCTACATCAAGCCGCATCTCGACCTGTCCACCATTCCGCTCGGCCATTTCGCGTCGGCCGAGACCAAGGAGATCAACACCAAGCAGGAAGCCGACATTCGCGGCTGCATGACCGGTTACGACGAGCGCTTCGTTGCCATGGACAAGATGGGCGTCGACATGCAGTTGGTGATGCCGCCGCCGCCGCAGTGCTATCACACCGTCGCGCTCGAATACGCGGTGCCGGCCGCGCGCATGATCAATGACGGCGTCGCTGAATTCGTCTCGCGCCATAAAGACCGCTTCATTCCCTGCGGTACGGTGCCGATGCAGGACGGCCAAGAATCCGCCAAGGAACTCGAGCGCTGCATGAAAACGCTCGGCTTCAAGGGCGTCGAGATTCTCACCAATGTTGCCGGCAAGGAACTGTCCGATCCAGCCTTCGCGCCGTTCTGGAAGAAAGCCGAGGAACTCGGCGCGCTGGTCATTATCCACCCGAACGGTTTCACCGAAGGCCAGCGGCTGTCGCGCTTTTACTTTAACAACGTCATCGGCAATCCGTTCGAGACCACACTCGCTTTGCACTATCTGATCTTCGACGGCGTGCTGGAACGCCATCCCAACCTGAAGATTTTCGCCCTGCATGGCGGCGGCTATCTCGGCGCCTATTCCGGCCGCATCGATCATGCCTGGGGCGCGCGCTCGGATTGCCAGGCCAATCTGCCGAAGCCGCCCACCCACTACCTGAAGAAAGTCTATTTCGACACCGTGGTATTCACACCGCTGCAATTGGAATCGCTGGTGAAGACTTTCGGCGCCGACCGCATCATCATGGGCACCGATTATCCTTTCGACATGCTGGAATTCGATCCGATCGGCCACATCAATTCGGTCGAAGGATTCGACGCAGGCACGCGCGCGGCGCTCGCCGGCGGCAATGCCAAGAAGATGCTGGGGCTTTAACCGGCTAGGCGCGCAAAAAATCCAACACCGCGGTTTCCGCGATCACCGCGCCGGCGGTGCTGTGCAGCCCGGCGCGCGCTCGCTCTTCCTGCGTTTGCGTCGCCTGCAAATAGGCGCCGAGATGGCGCGCCCGTTCGATGATAAGGGTGTTCTCGCGCAACCGCGCCGCCTCGTAGCGCTTGAGCGCCGCCGGCACGTCGGGCTCGGCCGCAAGCGCCTCCACCAGCGCGGCGGCGTCGTCCGCCGCCTTGGAGACGCCGGCGGCCACGTGCGGGCGCGCCACGAACGCCGCATCGCCGAGGATCGCCACGCGGCCGAACGCCATGCGCGGCGATTCGAGGTCGTAGATCGGCTGCAAGATCGGCTCCTCGATCAGCCGCACGATCTGGCGGAATTGCGGCCCCGCCAGCCGCTCGGCATCGGCACGCATTTCCGCGATCGCTTCGTGGCGGATCAGCGGCGGCGGGATCGAGATCGCGTGGGTAGTGCCGCGCTCGTCGGTGAGCAGCCATTGCAGTTTGGTCTTCTCATCGGCCGGCCGGTACCAAACCACGTTATAGCGGCGGTGGCCGGTGCGCAGATCGTTATCCGGCCCGGCCACTGGATAGCCGAGCAGCTGCTCGCCCGGCGGCAAAGTGAACGTCATGTATTCGAACAAATCGCGATGCGTATCGCGCGGAATCGCACTTTCCGCGATCATCGCGCGCCAGGCGCAATAACCGGCATAGAGCGGCACCGCGCTGGGCAGCGCCTGCTGGCGCACGGTCGAGCGTGTGCCGTCGGCGCCCACCAGAAGATCGGCCTCGATCGTTTCGCCGTCGGAAAACCGCGCCAGCACCGAATTGGCCCCGGGCTCGAAACCAACGAGCCCGCGCCCGCGGTGATAGCGCTCGGGCGGAAAGGCGTCGCGCAGCAGCCGGTAGACGCGCTCCCAGGCGGTGAGCACCTGCGGGCAATGGATCTCCTCGGTCAACTGGCCTTGGGCGTCGAGGATCTTGCGGGTGGTGATGTGCACGCCGAGCGCGGAGGTCTCGAGCCTCAGCTTACGCAGGCGCTCGATCAGTTCCTGCTGGGCGACGATGCCGGCACCGCGGCCGGACAGTTCGCTCTCCACGCGTTCGTAGATATCCACCGTCCAGCCGGCCCCGCGCAGCATCAGGGCGCTCAGCAAGCCGCTCATCGAGCCGCCGATGATAACCGCCCTGGACCCGGCCAATGGATCGCCCTCAATCTTTCCGTTTACCGAAATATGCTATATATGAGCGCAGATAGCATCGGAGGAATTCTCATGGCTCTGACCATGCTCGACAAAGCCGCCGAGAAAAAGGACAAATCGCAGTGGCCGGCGGAGATCGCCGCCGAATTCGCGCGCGAAGCTAACAATCCGAACCCCTGTGTCACGCTGCTGTCGGAGACCGAGCGCACGCGGGTATGGATCATCCGCCTCGCCCCCGGCGAGCGCATCGGATTTCACCGCCATGTGCTGGATTATTTCTGGACCGCGGTCAGCGGCGGCCGCGGCCGCGGCCGTCAGCATGTACATGACGGCACCACGATCGAAAACAGCTATCAGCCGGGCGAGACGCGGCACGAGACGTACGGCAAAGGCGAGTTCAAAGTGCACGACCTGGAAAATCTCGGCGACCGCGAGCTGGTGTTCATGACCGTCGAGTTCAAAGACAGCGCCAACAAGCCGATGCAGCTGCCCGATGGCGTGCGCCCGCAAGCCGCCGCCTGAGCAAGCGATTTGCCTGAACGCCCGCCGCCCCGGCCCATGGTCCGGCGGCGGGCGTTTCGTTTCCCACGGAGCGCATGATTCCGAAAAGTGGGAACCGGTTTTCGGATAAGACCATGCGCAAATGGTCAGAATCTCCGGATCGGCTGATCAATCAATGGACTAGCCAAGCCGCCGGGCTTCCTGCAAACTGCCGTGCAACATCGCCTAGTGGCCAGCCGGCCGCCATGCGATTAAGAAAAACACGTGGGATGCAGAGGGGAGTAACGCCGGCAATATCCAGATCGTGGTCGCCGTATCGCGGCCGGGCCAAGCGCCCGGCTAACAAACGCGATGCGCCGCCGCGACTGTGCCGGTTGAGATTCGTATGGATATTTCCGCCGATCTCCTGATCAACGCCATCGTCGCGGGGCTGCTGCTCGGCGGCTTCTACGCCGCGGTCACCGCCGGCGTGTCGATCTCGTTCGGCATGCTCGACATCGTCAATATCGCGCATCCGGCCTTCATCATCCTCGGCTCCTACATCGCTTATTTCATCAATATCAATTACGGCATCGACCCGATCGTGGTGAGTATCATTGTGCTGCCGGCGTTCTACGCGCTCGGCGCGCTGATCTATCAGGTCTATTACCAGTCGTTCGAAAGGCGCGGCCAGGAATCGCTGCGCGGGCTCGCCTTCTTCTTCGGGCTGCTGTTCATCACCGAAGTGTCGCTGATCCTGGTGTTCGGTGTCGACTATCGTTACGTCGAAGCCGCCTATATCGGCCCCAGCATTCATATCGGACTGATCGACATGCCGCTGCGCATGCTGGTGCCCTGCCTGGTGGCGCTGGCGCTGTTCGGCGCGCTGCAACTGTTCGTCACCCGCACCTTTCTCGGCCGCGCCATCTTGGCGGTGTCGCAGGACCAGCTGGCGCTGCAACTGATGGCGGCCGATCCGATCCGCATCAAGCGCATCGCCTTCGGCATCTCGATCGCCACGGCCTCGGTCGCCGGCGCCCTGCTCATCATCATCCAGCCGGTCGAGCCCTCGGTCGGGCGCGACTATATCGGCCGCATTTTCGCGATTTGCGTGCTGGGCGGGCTCGGCAGCATGCCTGGCGCGCTGATCGCGGCCATGCTGCTTGGCGTGGTCGAGAGCCTAACCTCGACCTTCTACGGTCCATCATGGTCGCCGGCGGTGGCGTTCGGTTTCCTGCTTCTGACGCTGGCCTTCCGGCCGGCGGGACTCTTGGGACGGTAGCCCGTGAACGCGCTGAAATTCTCAACTCTCGCGATCGGCGTCGGCCTCCTCGTGCTGGCCTTCGCCCATTGGCTGCATCTCGATTACTTTTATTTTGCCGGCTACACGATCCTGCAATTCATCGTGCTGGCCACCGCCTGGAACATCCTCGGCGGCTATTGCGGCTACGTGAATTTCGGCTCGGCCGCGTTTTTCGCGCTCGGTGCCTATTCGTCGGTGTTCATGCACAAACTCTATCCGCTGCCGGTGCCGGTCCTGATCGTGATCGGCGCGGTGGTGTCGGGCGTGGTCGGCTTCGGCATGGGCTATCTGACGCTGCGGCTGCGCGGCGCGTTCTTCGCCATCGCCACTCTCGCGCTCGCGGTGGTGCTGCAAACGCTGGTGGTGAACTGGGACTTTGTCGGCGGCTCGCGCGGCGCCTATATCATCCGCCCGGAGACGCTCGAATTCGCCGGCTTCGAGATCAACTACATCGAATATCTGTTCGTACTGATGCTGCTGCTGGCGGTGATCGCCTTGACCACCGCGCGCACGATCGAGCGCTCGCAGCTCGGCTTCGGCTTTGCCACCATCCGCGACGACGAACTGGCGGCGGAAGCCTCCGGCGTGCCGACGCTGCGCCTGAAGCTGATCGCCACCACGCTGTCAGGCGCCTTCATGGGCATGGCCGGCGCGCCGTTCCCCTATTACATCGGCTACCTGCAGCCGGCGTCGACCTTCGGCCTGGAATACGCGGTCAATTCGATCGCCATGCCGATGATCGGCGGCACCACCAGCTGGGTCGGGCCGCTGGTCGGCGCGATTCTGCTCGGCTCCGCCCAGCAATATGCCACGGTGACCATCTCCTCGGCGGTCAACCTGCTGATCGTCGGATTGATGCTGGTCGCCTTCGTCATCATCGCGCCCAACGGCCTGGTCGGGCTGGTGCAGGAACGCTTGCGTGCGCGGAGGCGGCCATGAGCGCGCTGCTGCACGTCGACAACATCAGCAAACGTTTCGGCGGCTTCGTCGCGCTCGATGGCATCGATCTCGAGGTGCAGCCGGGCGAGCGGCTCGGGCTGATCGGGCCGAATGGCTCGGGCAAGAGCACGCTGGTCAATTGCATCTGCGGCACGGTGCAGAACGAAACCGGCACCATCAATTTCGACGGCCGTGTGATCGATGGTCTGGCCGCCCATCAGCGCACGCATCGCGGATTGGCGCGCAGCTTCCAACTGCCGCGGCCGTTCCACAGCATGAACCTCGCCGACAACTTGCGCATTCCGCTGCTCTACACCGTGCATGCGCGCTTGGGACCGTTACGTTCGGTCGGCGACCTCGATTCCCGCTGCCACGAGCTGCTCGACATGGTTGGGCTGGCGAAAAAAGCCAAGCAGATGCCACGCGATTTGACGCAAGTCGAGATGCGCAAGCTCGAGCTCGCGCGCGCCATGGCGGCGGAGCCGAAACTGCTGATCGCCGACGAATCGATGGCCGGGCTGTCGCATTCCGAGATCGACGACATTTTGACGCTGCTGGTGCGGCTGAACGAGCGCGGCATTACCGTCATCCTGATCGAGCACATCATGAGCGCGGTGATGAGCTTCTCGCAGCGGCTGGCCGTGCTGGTGTCGGGCAAGAAGGTCGCCGACGGTAAGCCGGAAGACGTGGTGCGCGACGAGCAAGTGGTGAGGGCGTATCTTGGCCAGTAGCCTCACCATCGAAAACGTACACGCCGCCTATGGCGCGGTGCGCGTGATCCATGACGTGTCGATCAGCGTCAAGGCCGGCGAGACCGTGGCTTTGCTCGGCACCAATGGCAACGGCAAAAGCACGCTGATGAAATGCATCATGGGCATCGTGCGCCCGGACGAAGGCCGCATCGTCGCGGAAATCGACGGCGAGAAGCATGACCTGGTCGGAATGCGAACCGAGCAGATCGTCGATCTCGGCATCGCGCTGGTGCCGGAAGGCCGCCGGCTGTTCCCGAAACTGACGGTAGAAGAAAATTTGCTGCTGGGCGCCTTCCGGCCTAAGGCGCGCGCGCAGATCAAGTCCAATCTTGATTTCTGCTTCGAGGCGTTCCCCCGCCTGGCCGAACGGCGCAATCAGCTCGCCGGCTCCATGAGCGGCGGCGAGCAGCAGATGCTGGCGCTCGCCCGCGCGCTGATGCTGGCGCCGCGCATCCTGCTGGTGGACGAGCCCTCGGTCGGCCTCGCGCCGCTGCTGGTCGCGCGCACCATCGACGCCATCAAAGAGCTCAAGGATCACTATCATCTCACCGTGCTGATGGCCGAGCAGAATTTCACGCAGGCCATCCGCATCGCCGACCGCGGCTATGTCATCGTGCACGGCAAGATCGCCTTCGAGGGCCGCTCGGCCGCCGAACTCAACAACAACGATTTGATCCGGAAATTTTATCTCGGCATGTAGACTGCCGTGGAAATGTAAACGGCGCGGGATTTCTCCCGCGCCGCGTTTATTTCGGATCGTGCAATCCCGTTACGTCACTTCGCCTTTTCGTATGGATAGATCACCTCGCCGCTCTTGTATTGCGGCGGATAAACGATCACCTCGGTCTTCAGGTCGCGGAAGTCGTCGATGCTGTTGCCCTTGATGTTCTGGAACTGGGCCGCCATCGTGCGCTCCTCCGCCCATTCGCCCTGCTTGCCGAATTTCACGTCGCCGACCACGGTCTTGAACGTTGCGCCGCGGATATAGTCGGCGAGCTTGCCGTCATCGATCGACTTGGTCTCGGTGATCGCCTGTCCGAGCACCTGCAGGTAGGAATAGGCCCAGACCGGCATATAGTAGCCGAGCGGATCGACGCCCTCGGCGCCAGCGCGCTCCTGGTACTTCTTCAGGAGTTCAAGCGAACCCGGAAATGCCATCGACTTGACTGGCAGCCAGGTTTCGAAATTGACTAGTCCATTGAGCAGCGGCCCAAGCTGGGTCTTGAACACCGTCGCCTGCAGGCCGACCATCGCGCCGCCCCACATCTTCGGCTTGAAGCCGACCTCGTGCATGGCCTTGACCATGCCGACGGAGTCGAGCGGATAGGAACAGATCACCAGCAGATCTGGATTCAAGGCCTGGATCGCGCGCACGATCGGGGAGAAATCGGTCGTGGATGGCGGATAGGTCTTTTCGTAAACGATCTTGAAGCCCGAAGCCAAGGCGTTCTCGTGCGCGCCCTCGCAGGCGTTGCGTCCGAACTCGGCGTCCGCCATCGCGATCGCGATGGTCTGCGGCTTCGGCTTCTGCACCTCGGCCACCTTGAAGAAGCCGCGCGTGAAGGCCGGCTTCGGCGTCGGGCCGTTCGGGATCATTGAGAAATATCGGTCGTATTTGAATTGCTCGTTGATGCCGGTGCCGAACAGACTGATGAACAGCTTCTTCTTCTGGATCGCGATCGGGATCGCGGGCCCGATCTGGCCGGACGCATAGCCGCTGATGATCAGATCGACTTTGTCGATATCGAGCAGCTTGGTGTAGATGCCGGGCACGGTGTCCGGCTTGCTCTGGTCGTCGAAGTAGATGAGTTTCACCGGCCGGCCGAGCAGACCGCCCTTGGCGTTGGTGTCGTCTTCCCAGATCTTCATCGCCAGCAATGACGACTTACCATTGGCCGACAGCGGGCCGGTGAGCGACATGCCGAAGCCGATCTTGATCGGCTCCTTGTTTTGCGCGTGGCCGGTGACCACGAACATCGCGCCGGCCACGAGGGCAATAGCCGCCCCCACGAGCCATGCACATGTCCGAGATTTAATATGTTGCATCATGTCGTCCTCCCGATGGATTTCGTTTTTTTAAGTGATCGATAATGACAGCGCCCGGCGCAACGGTCCAGCCACACTAAGTAGCGCCCCGTCCCATCGCGCAGGCCCAAAATGGACACGGCGCAGTCTTTCGACCGCGCCGCATCGAATGCCCAATCGTGGGCAGGTTGGGACGGCCTATTGCTTGGCCTTTTCGTAGGGGTAGATCACGTCGCCCGACTTGTATTCGGCCGGCGTGATGATGGCCAAGGTTTTCGGGTCCTTAAACTGATCGACGGTGTTGCCCTTGATGCCGCGGAACTGCGCCTGGAATACCCGCGACTTCGCCCATTCGCCATTGGGCGCAAACTTGACGTCGCCGACGATGGTCTTGAACGTGGTCTTGCGCAGATAATCGGCGAGCTTGCCGTCGTCGAGGCTCTTGGTGGCGGTGATCGCCTTGCCCAACACGTCGAGGTAAGCATAGCTGAACGGCGCCATATAGTAGCCCAGCGGATCGACGCCGGCTTTGGCGGCGCGCTCCTGGTACGTTTTCAGGAATGCCTCGGTGCCTTCGAACATCATCGATTTCGCCGGCAGCCAGAAGTCGTAGTTCATGAAGCCGTTGAGCGCCGGCCCGAGCTTGGTCTTGAACACAGTCGATTGCAGGCCGACCATGGCGCCGCCGATCATCTTCGGATTGAGCTTGGCTTCGTTGGCCGCCAGCACCATGCCGACGGAGTCGAGCGGATAGGAACAGATCACCACCAGGTCCGCATTGGTCGCCTGGATCGCGCGCACGATCGGCGAGAAGTCGGTGGTGGAAGGCGGATAGCTCTTGTCGTAGACGATTTTCAGTCCGGCCTTCTGAGCATTTTCGCGTGCGCCGTCGGAGGCGTTCTTGGAGAACTCGGCGTCGGCGGCGACGATCGCGACCGTTGTCGGTTTCGGTTTCTGCGCCATCGCGGTGTCGAAGAAGCCCTGGGTGAACGAGGTCTTCGGCGCCGGCCCGGACGGGATCATCGCGAAGTAGCGGTCGTATTTGAAGTCGGTGTTGACGCCGAGGCCGAACAGCCCGAGGAACAACTTCTTCTTCTGCATGACGATCGGCATGGCCGGCGCCAGCATGTTGGTGCCGTAGCCGCCGACGATGAGGTCGACTTTATCGACATCGATCAGCTTGGTGTAGATGCCCGGCACCGTCGACGGATTGCTCTGGTCGTCGTAACGCACGAGCTCGACCGGACGGCCGAGCAGGCCGCCTTTGGCATTGGTCTCCTCGACCCAGATGTCCATCGCGAGTTGGGCCGACTTGCCGTTCGGCCCGAGCGGACCGGTCTGCGCCATGCCGAAGCCGATTCTGATCGGCTTCTTGTCTTGCGCGGTGGCCGGCATGGCAAACATCGCGCATCCCACGAGCATTGCCGCCAGCGCGGCCAAGCAAGCAAAGGTTCTCGATTTTAGGTATCGCAGCATGGTCGTCCTCCCTGATTTATTGTCGTTTTGCGGCAGTTTAGGCCCATCCGGCCCACTTTCGCTAGTGCTTAGTATTCGCAACTGCCTCGTAAACCGCACCGCATGGTGGGCGCATCAAACCCCCTCGACCATGATGGTTTCGACCTCGCCGGCGCCGCTGCGCCGGAAGGCCGCGGCACGATCGTATTCCGGCGATGTGAAGCAGGCGGCGCCCTGCTCCAGGGTCGGAAACTCGATCACGATGAAGCGGCTGAATTTGGCGGGGCCCTCCATGATCTGGAAACGTCCGCCGCGCGCCAGCACCTTGCCGCCGAACTTGGCGATGATGGCGGGCACCAGGTCGGTGTATTTCTTGTACTCGACCGGATCGTTGATTTTCGAACGCGCAACCCAATAAGCCGACATGTGTTAGCTCCTGGACAGTGTCGTTGTGTTGAATGAGGCTGACATGGCTCTGTCTCACCAACATCGGTCATAGCGACATGCCGCGCAAGATCGTCGACATCTCGGTACCGCTCGAAAACGATGTGGCCGCCGACCCGCCCGGCTACGGCCCCAAGATCGAATATCTCGATCATCAGGCGACCGCCGCCGACGTTCTCAAGTTCTTTCCCGGATTGAAAAAGCAAGACCTGCCCGACGGCGAGGGCTGGGGTTTCGAATGGGTGCGGCTATCCACCCATTGCACCACCCATCTCGACGCGCCCTGGCACTTCGCCTCCACCATGGATGGCGGCAAGCGCGCCATCACCATCGACGAGGTGCCGCTGGACTGGTGCTTGCAGCCCGGCGTGAAACTCGACTTCCGCAAGTTCCCCGACGGCTATGTGGCGAGTGCGGCCGACGTGGAGGCCGAGCTCAAGCGCATCGGCCACACGCTTGCACCGCTTGAAATCGTGCTGGTGAACACCAGCGCGGGCCAAGCCTATGGCCATCCCGACTATGTCGCCAAGGGTTGCGGCATGGGCCGCGAGGCGACGCTCTATCTGCTCGAGCGCGGCGTGCGCGTAACCGGCACCGATGGCTGGAGCTGGGACGCGCCGTTCGTCTACACCAAGCAGAAATACGCCGAGACTCACGATCCCAAGCTGATCTGGGAAGGCCATCGCGCCGGGCGCGAAATCGGCTATTGCCATATCGAAAAGCTGCACAATCTCGAAGCCTTGCCGGCCAAGGGCTTCCTGGTGAGCTGCTTTCCGGTGAAGGTGCGCGGCGGTTCCGCCGGCTGGACGCGGGCGGTGGCGATCATTGATGCTTGATTGGCGACCGCTGCGGGCGATAGCATCGCTGCAATAACAAGGCCGGCCGTCGTCGGCTAAACACCTTTTTGGGGGGATTCCATGGACAGACGCCATTTTGTTGCCGGTAGCGCCGCTGCAGCAGCAGCCCTTACCATCCGGCCCGCTTTCGCCGAGGACACCTATCCGTCGCACGCGATCACAATCATCAACCCGTTCCCTCCCGGCGGCGCGTCCGACGTGGTGACCCGCCCGCTCGCCGCCGTGCTGGAGCCGATCGTCAAGCAGCCGGTGGTGATCGAAACCAAGGCCGGCGCCGCCGGCGCGGTCGGCGCGCAGGTGGCCGCCAACGCCAAGCCCGACGGCTACACGCTGCTGTCCCACATCACATCGATCTCCGGCTTTGCCGAGGTCGACAAGTTGTTCGGCCGGCCGGTGAAATTCACCCGCGCCGATTTCATTCCGCTGGCGCGCTTCGTCGCCGACCCCTGCGTGCTCATCGTCAACGATCAGCAGCCCTACAAGACGCTGAAGGACCTCACCGACGACGCCACGAAGCGGCCGGACCAGATCATCTTCTCGTCTTCGGGTCTCTATGGCGCGCTGCATATCCCGACGGCGCTGTACATGAAGGCGGCCGGCGGCTTGAAGCTGCGCCACCTGCCCACCAATGGCGGCGGGCCGGCTCTCACCGCGTTCCTCGGCAACAATGCCCAGCTGCTGGTGTCGTCGGTGTCGGCCTGCCTCGCCCAGATCAAGGGCGGTAAGGCCAAGCCGCTCGCGTTGTTCGGCGCCAAGCGATCGAAGGCGCTGCCCGACGTGCCGACTATGAAGGAGCTTGGCTACAACATCGAATACTACCTGTGGGTCGGCATGTTCGCGCCGAAGGGCACGCCGCAGCCGGTGGTGACCTATCTGCGCACCGCGCTCAAGCAGGCGGTGGCCACCGACGTCTTCAAGACTTCAATGGCCAATCTCGGCCAGGAGGTCGAATACCTCGATGCGCCGGAATTCGCGAAGTTCTGGGATGCCGACGCCGCGCGCATTGAAGATGCGGTCAAGAACATCGGCCGCGTGCAGGGATAACGGAACGCAGGCTCCGCACGTTTCGGACGCCGCGCGCCTCACCATTCGGTGATCGCGCGGCTTTCGTCTTTGATAAAATAGCCGGGATAATCCCGCAGCAATACTCGGGAAGGAACACATGGATCGGCGCAGCTTCGTCATCGGCACCGCCGCGTCCGCAACTGCGCTCGCGGCTGGACCGGGATTCGCGCAAGAGACTTTTCCCTCGCACGCGATCACCATCATCAACGCGTTTCCGCCGGGCGGCATCAACGATCTCGTGACCCGGCCGCTGGCCGCCAGCATGGAGCCGGTCCTCAAGCAGCCGGTGGTGGTCGAAACCAAGGCCGGCGCCGCCGGACAGGTCGGCGCCTCCGCCAAGCCGGATGGCTACACGCTGCTGTCGCACAACACCGGCATTTCCGGTTATGCGGAAGTGGACAAACTATTCGGCCGTCCGGTGAAAACGTCGCGCGCCGATTTCATTCCGCTGGCGCGGCTGGTCGCCGACCCAGTCCTGCTGCTGGTCAACGACCAGCAGCCCTACAAGACGGTGAAGGAATTCATCGACGCCGCTAAGACCAAACAGGACATGGTGTTCAGTTCCGGCGGGCTTTATGGCGCCACGCATTTGCCATTGGCCTATCTGGAAAAGGCGACGGGCCCTTTGAAGCTGCGTCATTTGCCGACCAATGGCGGCGGCCCGGCCATCACCGCCATCCTCGGTAACAATGCGCAGGTGACGACGCAGTCGGTGTCGGCCACACTCGCGCATATCAAGGCTGGCAAGCTGCGTCCGCTGGCGACGTTCGGCGCCACACGCTCGAAGTTCCTGCCCGACGTGCCAACGTTGAAGGAACTCGGCTATGACGTCGAATACTATCTGTGGGTGGGAATTTTCGCGCCGAAAGGCACGCCGCAGTCGATCGTCACCACGCTGCGCGCTGCCATCAAGCAGGCGGCGCACAGCGAGGCTTTCCTGGCCGTGCTCAATAACGCCGGCCAGGAACTGGCCTATCTCGATGGGCCGGATTTCCAGAAATTCTGGGACATCGACGGCAAACGCACCGACGAAGCCGTGATTTCCATCGGGAAACAGGGATGACTTCTCCCCTCCCCCGCGAAGCGTGGGGAGGGGTCGGGGGCGGGGGTGCTGTGATGAACGCTCTGCGGCAGCCAAAACGGCAACAGCGTATTGTAACAGCGCGCCACTTGCGTCGCGAAGTTACCGGGCCGGAAAGAAAATTATGGAGAAATTTGAAAAAGCTGCCGATCGGCATTTCACATTTTCGCAGGCAGGCTCCGATCGGCCCCTACTTCGCAGACTTTGCCTGCCATCAGAAACGGCTCGTAATCGAAATTGACGGTGAAACCCACACAGCAGCCATGATGGCCACACACGATGAAACGCGGACGGCATATCTTAGATCGCAAGGCTACCGTGTGTTGCGCTTTTGGAATTACGATGTGATGCAAAATATCGAAGGTGTGATGACTGTCATTCACCAAACTATCGCCGAAAGCGCGGTTCAGGAGCCCCCACCCCTGAGCCCTCCCCGCGCTCGCAAGGGCTCGCGGGGGAGGGGACTATCATGATTCTACGCGCAGATCACGTGGCGGGCGCCGCCTTCGTTATATTCGGTGCGGCCATCATCGCGCTCAGCCGCGATCTGCCGGTCGGACAGTTATCCATGCCCGGTTCCGGCTTCCTGCCGATGATCGTCGCCACGCTGACCATCATTTTCGGCCTGATACTGATTTTGCGTGCGAGGGAAAGCGGTCCATTCGCCGAACTGGGCTGGGGAGACGGCAAGCATGCCATGATGGTCACCGGCATCACCGCCGTCGCGATCGCGCTCTATGAGCATCTCGGCTTCACTATCACTATGCTCTTGATGATGGTCACGCTGCTGATTGTGGTCGAGCGGCGCAATCCAATACGCGCCGGCATTTACTGCATCGCCATCGTCTTGTTCACTTACGTTTCTTTCGTGTACGGGCTCAAGACGCCCCTTCCTGAATACAGCTTCTAGGACCTCCTTCGTGGAAAATACTCTGATCAGCCTGGCGCATGGATTTGGCATCGCCTTCCAGCTCGACAATCTCTGGTACGCATTCCTCGGCTGCGTAGTCGGCACGCTGGTCGGCGTGCTGCCGGGCATCGGGCCCTTGTCGGGCATCTCGATCCTGTTGCCGGTGACCTTCGGGCTCAATGCCACGCAAGCCGTGATCATGCTCGCTGGCATCTATTACGGCTCGCAATATGGCGGCTCGACCACCTCGATCCTGATGCGTATTCCCGGCGAGGCTTCGTCGGTAATGACCTGTATCGACGGCAACGCCATGGCCAAGAAAGGCCGCGCCGGCGCCGCGCTCTGCATAGCGGCGGTTGGCTCCTGGGTCGCCGGCACTTTCGGCGTGATCATGCTGACCTTGGTCGCGCCGCCGCTCGCAACCATCGCCTTGAAGTTCGGCCCGCCGGAATACACGGCGATGTTGACCCTGGGCCTGATCTTCCTCGCTTACATGTCATCGTCGTCGCTGGTGCGTACGCTGCTGATGGCCTGCATCGGCCTGCTGCTCGGCATGGTCGGCATCGACAACATGACCGGCCATTTTCGCTACAGCTTCGACCTTGCCGAACTCGGCGACGGCATCGGCATCGTGCCGGTGGCGGTCGGCCTGTTCGGCCTCGGCGAAATCCTGTCGACACCGAGCCACACGGTGGTCGGCAAAGTCATCACGCCGAAATTGCGCGAGCTATTGCCGAACCGGAAAGAATGGCGCGAATCCATCATGCCGATCGCGCGCGGCAGCGTGCTCGGCTTCATCATCGGCATTATTCCGGGCTCCGCGCACATCATTTCCAGCTTTCTTTCGTATGCGCTGGAGCGCCGCGTCTCCAAGCATCCGGAAGAATTCGGCCATGGCGCGGTCGCCGGCGTCGCCGGTCCGGAATCGGCCAATAATTCGGCTTCCACCGGCGCCTTCGTGCCGATGCTGGCGCTCGGCATTCCAACCGGCCCGATTACGGCCGTGCTGATGGGTGCGCTGATGGTGCACGGCGTCAATTCGGGACCGCAACTGGTCACCGAGCATCCGGATGTGTTCTGGGGCTTCGTCGCCTCGATGTATGTCGGCAACCTGATGCTGCTGGCGCTCAATCTGCCGCTGGTCGGCCTGTTCGTCACCGTATTGCGCATCCCCTACGCTTATCTCTATCCGCTGATCATCATGTTCTGCATCGTCGGCGTCTATGAGGTGAGCCACTCGATCGTCGACGTCTACATCATGCTGATCATGGGCGTGCTCGGCTATGCCTTGCGCAAATTCGCCTTCGACCCGGCGCCGCTCGTGCTTGGCCTGGTGATCGCGCCGCTGTTCGAGCAGAGCCTGCGCCAATCGCTGATCATGTCGAACGGCGACTACTTGATCTTTTTCAGCCGGCCGATCTCGCTCGGACTGCTGATCACGTGCGCCATCATGCTGGGGCTGTCGGCGCTCACCTTCGTGCTCAAGCGCAAGGACTGGCGCGACAAGCTGGCCGAGGCGGAAGCCGGCGAGATAGAGACGTAGTGGTCAGGTCCTACGCCTGCGCGCTATTGCGCGCATGCAGCGCCATGGCGATCAGCGCCGCGCCGCCGAACACCATATTGATGCCGACCAGGAGCCCGATCGCCCAGGCCGCCGTGCTCGGCAGGCCGCCGAAAATCATCGCACCCAGCACCAGATCGACAATGCCGCTCACCAGCATCCAGCCCCATTTGCCGGTCAACTCGCGCTTGTGATCGAGCGCGAACATAATCGAGGCGGCCCCCTCGATGATGAAGAAGACGACCAGCACGAGCGTGAGCGAGAACGCGCCGCTCAACGGCGATGCCAGCAGCACAAAGCCGACCGCGACCCCGAGCACGGCCGAGATCAGCGACCACCAGAAGCCCGGCGCCTGGCGCATCCAGAATGTCGTGACCAGCCCCACGACACCGCTGACCAGAAACAGCCAGCCAATGATGATCGTCAGCGCCAGCGTGGCGAGCAGCGGCAAGACCACGGCGGTCGCGCCCAGAACCAGCAGCACGACGCCTTCGACCAGAAACAGCACCCAATGCTCATGCAGCGCACTCGCCACGGCGCGCTGGAATTTGGCGATATCGGGTTGATTGGTGGACATGGGAAATCTCCTCTGCCGCTCGATTATCGTAACCTATTTTTCCACCCAGTCGGCGCATTTCTGCACGGCCGTTTCAGCGCCCCAGGGCTGCACCGGCACGGTCGAGGTGGAGTTTTTCGGTGAACCCTCGATCAGGCGGTCGCTATAGACCATGTAAACCAGCACGTTTCGTTTTATGTCGCAGCCGCGCACGATCTGCATTTTCTTGAAAAACAGCGAGCGGCGTTTGCGAAATACGTCTTCGCCTTGGGCAAATTTTTCTTTGAATTTGATCGTTCCGATTTGACGGCAGGCGAGCGAAATGTCCGACACTTCCTCCGCCACACCGATCCAGCCTTTCAAGCCGCCGCGCTCCGGCACGGTGAAATGGCAGGCGACGCCATCGACTTCCGGGTCGTCGAGCCCGTAGGTGGCGAGCTTGTCGTTCGGCGTCAGCAGCTTGAACACCGTCGAGCGTTTGAAAATGAGATCGGGCTCGTCGGCGGCGAAGGACGGCGCCGCCGTCAGGACGGCGAAGATCGCAACCATGCAAGTGATGAATACGCGCAAGAAAGCCTCCATTGGCATTTCATGCGAGATAGGAATTGTAATCGATCAGCGAAAGGGGGTTAGGCCCACAAGCGTTCGCTGGCTTCCATGCCCTTGTAAATGCCGGCGACGTAGTCGCCGTAGCCGTTGAAGATCAGCGTCGGCCGGTGCTCGCCGGTGCCGATCACTTCCTCGCTCGCCTGGCTCCAGCGCGGATGCGACACCGCCGGATTGACGTTGGCCCAGAAGCCGTATTCGGACGACTGCAGCGCCTCCCAATACCCCTTCGGCCGCTGCTCGGTGAAGCTGAAGCGCACGATCGACTTGATCGACTTGAAGCCGTATTTCCACGGCACCGCCAGCCGCAGCGGAGCGCCGTGCTGCTTGAGCATCGGGTGGCCGTAGGCGCCGGTGGCGAGGAAGGCGAGTTCGTTGCTCGCTTCCGCCATGGTGAGGCCTTCGACATAAGGCCAGGGAAACCAGGTCTGCCGCTGCCCCGGCGCTTGCTTCGGATTCGTAAAGGTTTCCATCCGCACGAATTTGGCGGCGCTCAGCGGCTTGGCGAACGCAACCAGCTTGGCGAGCGGAAAACCGATCCAGGCGATCGCCATGCTCCAGGCTTCCACGCAGCGGTGGCGGTAGGTGCGCTCCTCCAGCGTCATCTTGCGAATCAGTTCGTCGATGCCGATCTCGAACGGCTGCTCCACCAGGCCGTCGATCTTCACCGTCCACGGCCGGAGATCGAGCTTTTGCGCCTGCTCGGAGACTTCCTTCGACGAATTGAATTCGTAAAAATTATTGTAATGCGCGTTGATCTTCTCATCGGTGATCGCCCGGTCGAGCGCATATTTCTCGTTGCGCTTGGCCGGATAAAGATCGGCCGTCGGGTCCGGCAGCTCGGCGAGGTCGGAGACGCGCTGCGCAACGGCGGTGCGCGGCGCCAGCGCCAACGCGCTCGCGCCGCCAACCAAAAAACCGCGGCGGTTGAAAACCAGGTGCTCGGGCGTGGCGAGGCGTTCGGGAATTTCCCAGCCACGGCGGCGAATGACATTCATGGCGCATGACCTCTTGGAAGCGTGCGCCAACAGCTACGGCGGCCCGCCTTCACAGGCAAGTCACTCCTCTGTCATTCCGGGACGGCGCGAAGCGCCGGACCCGGAATCCAGATGTAATCTCGGAGTATGTTTCTGGATTCCGGGTTCGCGCCTTCGGCGCGCCCCGGAATGACAGAGAGAATTACTCCGCCGCGCGTCGCGCCGCGATGATCTGGTCGGCGGTGCGGCCGGTGAGTTCGGCCATATGGTCGAACTTGAAGGCGAACGAGCCGACGCCGGCGGTGGCCGAGCGCACCTCGATGATGAGATCGCCGATCTCGGCTTCCGCCATCTGCGCGCGCACCGTGTCCCAGCCCTGCCAGCCCTCGCGCGTGTCGAAGCCGAGGATCTGTCCGCGCCGGCCCGCCAGGATGGCGTTCATCTTCGCGGTGGCGTCGCTCGGGCAGACGATCTCGACCAGGTGGATCGGCTCCAGCAGCACCGGCTGGCACTGCGGCAGGCCTTCGGCGATGCCGACGCGGCCCGCGATGCGGAACGCCATGTCGGAGGAATCCACCGTGTGGTAGGAGCCGTCGATCAGCGCCACCGAGAGATCGACCACCGGGAAACCGAGCGGGCCGTGCTTGAGCCCGTCGAGGACGCCCTCCTCCACCGCCGGGATGTAATTGCGCGGCACCACGCCGCCGGTGATCTTGTCTTCGAACTTGAAGCCGGAGCCGCGCGGCAGCGGCTTGATCTCCAACATGGTGTCGCCGAACTGGCCGTGGCCGCCGGACTGCTTCTTGTGCCGGCCGCGCACGGTGACCGGCTTGCGGATGGTCTCGCGATAGCCGACCGTCGGCGGCCGCGTCGAGACCGGAACCGCGTAACGGTCGCCGAGCCGCTCGGCCGCCACGCGCAAGTGCATCTCGCCCTGGCCCCAGATCACTACCTCATGGCTCTCGGCCTTGTGCTCAACGTTGAGCGAGGGATCCTCCTCGGTCAGCTTGGTGAAGGCGGCGCCGAGCTTGACGTCGTCCTTGCGCTCCTTGGCCTGCACCGCGAGTGCGAGCACCGGCGCATAGGGCTTCACCTCGGTGAGCGAGGCGTGCGCCTGCTTGCCGGATGACAGCGTGTCGCCGGTCTTGGCGTGATCGAGCTTGCCGAACCCGACGGTCTCGCCGGCAATGGCCTGGCCGCGCTTCTCGAAGTGCTGGCCCATCAGCTTGAATACGGCGGCCACCCGCCCGGCCTCAGTGGCGGGCGTGTTGAAGGTGGTGCCGTCGCCGGCAGTTCCTGCCAGCAGACGGACGACCGACATCTTGCCGCCGTGGGTGGTGTGGAAGGTCTTGAGCACCAGCGCCACCGCGTCAGCTCCGGGCTTGACGCCGAGGCGCTGGGCGGTTTCCGCGGCCGTCGGCGCCTCATGCCGCAACGCCTTGAGCAGGCGCAACACGCCGTTGCTGCGGCTGGCCACGCCGAGCAGCACCGGACAGACGATGCGCTCGCGCAATTCCTTGGCGAGGTCGTCAAACACTTTGTCGCGCGGCGGCGGGATGTCCTCGAGCAACTGCTCCATCAGCTCGTCGTCGTGATCGGCCAGCGTCTCCAGCATGGTGAAGCGCGCTTCCTTCTCGCGGTCGAGGACGTCGCCCGTGAGCTCGATGATCTCCGACGGCGCGTGCTCCTTGTAGACATAGGCGCGCTCGAGCGCGAGATCGACGAAGCCGGCGAGGATGTCGCCGTTCCAGATCGGGATCTGGCGCAGCAGCAGCGGCACGCGCGAGGCCGGCTGCAACAGCTTGATCGTCTCGCGCACGCGCTGGTCGGCAGCCTTGTCGATCTTGTTGAGGAACAGGAAGTGCGGAATGTTCTGATCTTCCAGCTCGCGCAGGATCAATTGCAGCTGCGGCACCTTCTTCTCGTCGGCTTCGCAGACCACGACCGCCGCGTCGATCGCGGGCAGCACGCTGCGCATGTCGTGGATGAATTCGACCGAGCCGGGGCAATCGATGAAAGTGTAACTGTCGTCCATGAACGTGGTGGTGGCGAAGGTCGCCTCCACGCTCATCTTGTGATTGCGCGCTTCCTTGCTGGCGTCGCCCACCGTGGTGCCCGCATCCACCGTGCCTTGCCGCTGCACCGCGCCGGTGCGGGCGAGGATCGCTTCTAACAGGGTTGTCTTGCCGCTTTGGAATGGGCCCACCAGTGCGATGCACCGGGGACCCTTGGGACCCGTGCCGTTCTGTCCCATCAATACCTCCCTTTGCCGGCCGGGAGGTCGGACCTTGTTCCCGGCCCATTCACGGTATCGTCTCAGGTGAGGGCGAGACTGGCAAGGGCGATGACGGATTAAACGAAACGGCCGCCCGCAGGCGGCCGTCTAAGCCGTCATGAGCTGTTCGCTCAGTTCCCCGAACGTAGCTCGAGCGAGGCGACGCCGGCCGCCAGATTAAGCCCGGTCTGGCCCGTCACCGACAACGGTTGCAGCGCGACCGTGCGATTGGAGCCGCCGATCAGCGCGTTGGCGCCCAGACCGACCACGACCGTCGCTTCAGCCGTCGCGCCGGTATAGGTGCCGGCAAGGACGCCGAAGCCGCGCGACGACGGCGCGTAGACCGCCCACACCATCTGGCCGCCCGTTGTCGCACCGATGTCGAGGCCGAACTTGCTGATGGTGCCGTAATATGTCTCGCGCGGGCCCGGCAGATCCGGATTGAACTCGCACTGTACTTGTTTTTGCGACGCGATGATCAAGCCGATGCCGCCGGAAACATCGCAGACCAGCGTGCCTGCTTTCACGCGATCCTGAGCGGCGGCGCCGCCGATCGCCGTGACGAAGCCCAACGCCAGCACGCCTAGCCCTACGAAAATGCGACGCATGCAACCCCCTTGGTGATTATGCCTTGCTGCCGCAATTGTGAGCGGAACCCCGGGCGAAGTCAAAAGGAGCGCCGAGGCTTAGTAAACGAGACCAAGTAACGGCAATCCTGCCGTTACTTCAAATTCCCGCAAAAGCGCTGGATACGCCGGCAGGCTTCTTCCAGGTCCTCGGTCTTGGTCGCATAGGAAATGCGGAACGCCGGCCCCAGCCCGAACGCCGTGCCCTGCACCACCGCCACGCCTTCGGCTTCCAGCAATTCGGTGACGAAGTCCTCGTCGCTGGCGAGCTTCTTTCCGGTCGAGGCGGTCTTGCCCATGGTGCCGGCGCAGGACGGATAGACATAAAACGCGCCCTCCGGGGTCGGGCATTTGATGCCGTTGGCCTGGTTGAGCATGGACACGCAGAGGTCGCGCCGCTCCTTGAAAATCTTGTTGTGCTTGGCGATGAAGTCCTGCGGACCGTTGAGCGCTTCCACCGCCGCCCATTGCGACACCGCCGCCGGGTTCGATGTGGATTGCGACTGCACCATCGCCATCGCCTTGATCAACGGCTCCGGCCCGCCGGCATAGCCGATGCGCCAGCCGGTCATGCAATAGGCCTTCGAGCAGCCGTTGATGGTGAGCGTGCGCGGATAGAGCGACGGCTCGATCTGCGCCGGCGTGGTGAACACGAAGTCGTCGTAGACCAAGTGCTCATACATGTCGTCGGTCATCACGTGCACATGCGGGTGCTTGAGCAGCACGTCGGTGAGCGCCTTCAGCTCGGCGCGCGTATAGGCCGCGCCGCTCGGGTTCGACGGCGAGTTGAGCAGCACCCATTTGGTCTTCGGCGTGATCGCGCGTTCGAGCTGGGCCGCCGTCATCTTGAAGCCGGCCGCCATGCTGGTCTCGACCGCCACCGGCTCGCCGCCGGCGAGCAGCACCATGTCGGGATAGCTCACCCAATACGGCGCCGGGATGATCACCTCGTCGCCGGGGTTGAGCGTCGAAATAAACGCGTTGTACAGCACTTGCTTGCCGCCGGTGCCGACCGTGATCTGCGAGGCCTTGTAGTCGAGGCCGTTTTCGCGCTTGAACTTCTTGAGCACGGCGTCCTTGAGCTCGGCGATGCCGTCCACGTTGGTGTACTTGGACGCCTTGCCCTCGCGGATCGCCTTGATTGCCGCCTCTTTGATGTTGTCGGGCGTGTCGAAATCCGGCTCGCCGGCGCCCAGGCCGATGACATTGCGGCCCGCCAGTTTAAGCGCGCGCGCTTTGTCCGTGACGGCGATGGTCGCCGACGGTTTGACGCGCTTGAGCTGGTCCGCCAGGAAGGCCATCGAAAGTCTCCAATTCATGCCACGACGGTCACGATCGCCCCTGTCGTAATGCCCGAGGCCGAGTCCAGCAAGGGGCCCTTTGTTGAAGAAAATCGATGGCTACCATCGGTCTTGCCAATCGGTCCGGCGGGCCCGCCGGAACGGTCCGGAACCGGCGGCCGCCCCGCATTGTTCAGGTTGGATTAACCGGCGGGCAACCCTGACCATGCTACCAGCACGCGCGCAGGCAAGAGCGCTCGCAGGACTTGGTCATGACTTGGCATGTGGCGGGATTGCGCCGACTGGACGGCATCATCTGGGCGACCCTCGCCGCTGTGGCCCTCATGGTGCTGGCCTCGACGGCGCTGTCGGATTTCCACATCGTCTGGCGCTCCTTCTTGGCCCCGGGCGCGACCGCCGCCACCTTCCTCGCCGGGCAATGGTTTTATCTGAGCCGGCGGCCGGACCCGCGCCTTGCCGGCGCGCTCGGCAGCACGGCGCAGGTCATCGCCTTTGCCGCCGTCGGCGCGCCGCTCTCCTATGTCGGCGCCAGTATCGGCTTGCCGCTGCACGATCATTGGTTCGAGGCCGCCGACCGCGCCATGGGCTTCGACTGGTCCGGCCTGCTCGCCTGGATGGACGCCCATGCGGCCGTCCATCCTCTGTTCCGTGACGTCTACATGAGCCTGATGCCGCAGACGGTGGTGGCGATCCTCGCCCTCGCCTGGGCCGGACGGCTGGCCACATTGCGGACTTTCGTGCTCGCCTTCGTACTAACCGCCCTCGTCACCATCGCGATCGCCGCGGTCTTTCCGGCGCAGGGCATCTGGGGCCTCAATCAGCTCCACGCGGCGAACTATCCGGACATCGTCCCGGCGACGCGCGACCTGCATTTGCCGATCTTCCTCGGCCTACGCGACGGTTCCTATCGGCTGCTGATGGCCACCGGCTCCGAAGGCATCATCACCTTCCCCAGCCTGCATGCGGCGCTCGCGTTGATCCTTGCCGCCGCGCTGTGGCCGCTGCCGGTGCTGCGCTGGATCGGGCTGGCGCTCAATGCGATGATGATGGTGTCGATTCCGGTCGACGGCGGGCATTATTTCATCGACATACTCGCCGGCATCGCCATCGCCATCCCATGCCTCTTCGCCGCGCGCGCGCTGGTCGCCCGGCTGGCGGCGCCGGCGGCCGCGGCGGCAAGCCGCGACATTGTTCCCGCCGCCGGAATGCCCGCCCCCTCCCGGTAGCTTTCTCGGCAATCGCCGATACAATAGCGGCGCAAGAGCCGGATCAACGGCCGCGGCCTGACCAGGGAGCGCGCCCATCCAGCTCAACGCCGAGCAGCTCAAAGCATTTGACGAGCAAGGCTACGTCTTCTTCCCCAGTTGCTTCTCCGAGGACGAGATCGCGCTGCTGCGCGTGGAAGCCGACAAAATCCTCAAGCTCGATCGCCCGGAGGTCTGGCGCGAAAATCCGGCGCGCCACGCACCGCCTTTGCCGCGCACAAGTTCAACAAGGTGTTCGAGGTCATGGCGCGCCATCCGCGCCTGGTCGAACCGCTGATGCAGCTGTTCGGCGAGCCCGTCTACGTCCACCAGTTCAAGCTCAACGCCAAGGCTGCCTTCGAGGGCGACGTCTGGCAGTGGCACCAGGACTACGGCACCTGGGCGCGCGACGATGCTATGCCCGAGCCGCGCGCGATGAACATCGCGATCTTCCTCGACGACGTGCTGCCGATCAACGGCGCGCTGATGATCATTCCGAAGAGCCAAAAGCAAGGCGTGCTCGCGGCCGGCCACGACAAGACCACCACGTCCTATCCTTTATGGACGCTCGACAAGGACACCGTGACGCGGCTGGCGCGCGAGGCTGCAGGCCCTGATGGCGTCGGCATCGTGGCGCCGACCGGCAAGGCCGGCTCGGTACTGATGTTCCACGGCAATCTGGTGCACGCCTCGCCGCCCAACATCACGCCCTACCCGCGCAAGATCGTGTACCTGACGCTGTGCGCGGTCTCCAATCACATCACCAAATTCACTCGGGCCGAATGGATCGCTCACCGCGACTTCACGCCGATCGAGATGGTCGACGACGACGCACTGCTTGAATACGCCCGCGCGCACCGGATGGCGGCGGAATAAATATTTAGGTTCGAAGCGTTTGACGCACGGCGTTTGCTGCGGTGCGCCACAAATGTGGCAATGCATTATCGCCACGCATGGTGGCCTTGTAATTGCCGGACTTTGCTCCCCATATCGGGGCGAGCGATCGCTCCGGGGCCTTCTAGCGCATGATCCCGAAAAGTGGGTACCGGTTTTCGGATAAGATCATGCGCAAACGAAATAGAATCTAAATGTACACGCTCTATTCGGATCAGCGTTCCGGCAACAGCTACAAGGTCCGCCTGGCGCTGGCCCGGCTCGGCATTCCGTTCAAGCTGGTGGAAGTGGACATCCTGCAAGGCGCCAGCCGCACGCCGGAATTCCTTGCCAAGAATCCGAACGGCCATGTCCCGCTGCTCGAAGTCGCGCCCATTCGCTATCTCGCCGAGTCGAACGCCATTCTCTGGTACGTCGCCGGCGGCACCACGCTGGCGCCAGAGGACCGCATCGACCGCGCCGAGGCCATGCAATGGATGTTCTTCGAGCAGCACAGCCTGGAGCCCAATATCGGCGCCGCCTATTTCTGGCTTGCGCTGATTAAGGGCGGACGCGAGTTGCAGCAGCACGCGCTCGAGGATTGGATGGAAAACGGCTATCGCACGCTCGGCGTCATGGAAATGCACCTCGCCGGCCACCGCTTTTTCGCCGCCGACCGCTTCACCATCGCCGACATCGCGCTCTACGCCTACACCCACGTGGCGAACCAGGCCGACTTCGACCTCGCGCGCTTCCCGGCGATCCGCGCCTGGCTTGCCCGCGTCGAGGCGGAACCCGGCCATGTCGCGATGGACTGGCAGCCGGAAGCGCTTACTGCCGTGCAGTAAAGGCGCGTTCACGTTTCGTTAACCATAATCACGAAAACGCCGCGGTTCCCCACCGGCTTTGCCGCAATGGGGCCAAACGGCTGCCCGCTTCCCGCGTCATTGTGGAACCATTGTCCAAGCGATTGCATTGAAGGCTTGTCATGCGCAACGATATCGATAGCCCCGGCTTCACAGCCCCGAACGGCCGCGCGCTCGGCAACGAGCGCCGCACGGTCGCGCTCGCCGAGCTGGTCGCCATCGTCGGGCTCGCGCTGTCCACCATCGTGGCCGCCACCGTGGTGTCGGTCGGCATCGCGCGCGCCAACGTCGTGGGCAATGTCATCGACAATGAAGGCAGCCTGTTCACGGTCGCGTTGCTGCTCGGCCTGATCTTCATCGGCATGGGCGGCCTGACCGTTTTCACGCTGCCCGGCCACAAGCCGAAAAAGCACTAGGGCGTGGATTCATAAACGGTCGGCCAAATGCCGACGTCGATGCGCCGGCGCATGTCCGTTATCGGTCTTGTGGAGTATTTCCTCTAAGCGATTTGGGAAGGACCTGTGCTTGCAATATATATTCTGTATAAATAAGGTGAAACGGCAGTCGAACAAATAACATATAACGACAAGAAACGCGTGCTGCTAAGGCTGGGGGCGGCCAAGAATGTCAGAATTACGGGATATTGCGGGACGGCCCGCCGGGGTTGCACCGCGCAAGCTGGAACCCGTCGAGAACTTGCCGAGCCCGAGCTTCCGCACAAAGGGACTCCCGCGGGAATCCTTCGGCAGCAAAAATCCTCTAGTACCGGCAACGAGCCAAGACATCGCCGCTCTGTTCGCCACGCGCGAAGGCGACCGCTACGCGATGCATGCGTCCCACCTGAACGAGCAGATGGTGCGCGTGCTGCGAACGATCGGCTATGACGTCGGCTTCTGTCGCGGCAGCGGCCAATATCTGTTCGATCGCCAGGGGGTCCGCTATCTCGACTTGCTGAGTGGCTTCGGAGTGTTTGCGATCGGGCGCAATCATTCGACACTGAGCGAAACACTAAAGAATGTGCTCAACAGCGAACTCCCGAATCTCGTGCAGTTGGACGTGTCGACGCTTGCTGGCATTCTTGCCGAGCGGCTGCTGGCCTATGTCCCTCATCTTGACAAGGTGTTCTTTACAAACTCAGGCACCGAGGCGGTTGAAGCCGCAATGAAGTTTGCGCGCGCCGCGACGGGCCGGTCCGGAATCGTCTATTGCGATCACGCGTTCCATGGGCTCACCTACGGCGCGCTGTCTTTGAATGGGGATGCGAATTTCCGCGATGGCTTCGAGCCGTTGCTGCCAGCCTGTGTGCGCGTCCCGTTCGATGATCTGCCGGCACTTGAACAAGCGTTGTCGACACGCGATGTCGCCGCCTTCATCGTCGAACCGATCCAGGGCAAGGGCGTGAACCTGCCGTCCGACGACTACCTGAAAGACGCGGCAGAGCTTTGCCGCCGTCACGGCACTTTGTTCATCGCCGATGAAATTCAAACCGGGCTGGGGCGCACCGGCCGCTTCCTTGCGGTCGAGCATTGGGGCGTCGAGCCGGACATGGTGCTGATCGCCAAGGCGCTGTCGGGCGGCCATGTGCCGAGCGGTGCGGTACTAACCCGCAAATCGATCTACGATAGGGTGTTCAACCGCATGGACCGGGCGGTGGTGCATGGTTCCACCTTCGCCAAAAACGATCTGGCGATGGCCGCGGGGATCGCCACGCTTGACGTGCTGGAATCCGAAAAGCTGATCAAGAATGCCGCGCGGACGGGAGAACGATTGTTACGCGAGTTGAATAATTTGGTCCCGCGCTACGAGCTGCTCAAGGCGGTGCGCGGCAAGGGCTTGATGATCGGAATCGAATTCGGCGAGCCGAGTTCTTTCAAGCTGAAAGCCTCGTGGAACGTGCTCGAGAGCGCGAGCAAGGGTCTATTCTGTCAGTTGATCACAATTCCACTGTTCAAGGATCACAAGATTCTTTGCCAAGTGGCGGGTCACAACAGCCATACGATCAAGATACTCCCTTCTTTCGTGATTACGGATGACGACTGCGATTGGATCCTCAATGCATTCGATGCGGTCATTGCGAGTGCGCACCGCGTTCCCGGTGCCGTCTGGTCGCTCGGCAAAACGCTGGTCAACAATGCGGTGCGCGCCCACGCCGGCCGTTAGCCACAGGCCGGTTAGGATTCCTGCGGCCATGTCGCATAAGCCCGTTCATCCGGTACGGACTGTCGGAATCCTCCGCGATCCCGCATAGTTGAGGCGGGGCCGATGGAGACGGGCATGCGTTTGATTCTATTGCTGGCGGCGTTGCTGTTGCCGCCGACGCGCGCCGCAGGAGCGGCGCCGCAAACATTCCCCTCCTCCGCCGGCGATCTTGCGGTCGAGATCATCGCCGGCGGGCTGATACATCCCTGGTCGCTCGCCTTCCTGCCCGACGGCCGCATGCTGGTGAGCGAGCGGCCCGGCCGCCTGCGCATCGTCACGCGCGCCGGCCAATTATCGCCGCCGCTCGCCGGCCTGCCGGGGGTTTATGCGCAAAACCAGGCCGGCCTCATGGACGTGATGCTCGGCCGCGACTTCGAACAAAATCGCACGGTTTATTTCTGCTACGCCGAGCCGGCCGAGGGCGGCGGCCGTATCGCGGTCGCGCACGGGCGGCTGACGGAAAATGGCCGGACCCCGCGCCTGGTCGCGGTGACCACGATCTTCCGCCAACGCGGCCCCGTCTCGCACGGCTTGAACATCGGCTGCCGCATGGTGCAGGCGGGCGACGGCAATCTGTTCGTCACGCTCGGCGATCATTTTTCCGCCGCCGACATGGCGCAGACGCTCGACAACCATATCGGCAAGATCGTGCGCATTCGTCCCGACGGAACGGCGCCGCCCGACAATCCGTTCGTCGGCAAGCAAGGCGCATTGCCGGAGATCTGGGCCTATGGCCTGCGCAACGCGGAAGGCCTCGCCTTCAATCCGGCCGACGGCAAACTCTGGGAGCAGGAGCACGGCCCGCAAGGCGGCGACGAAATTAATATCATCGAGAAGGGCAAGAATTACGGATGGTCGAAAGTCAGCTTCGGCCGCAATTACGACGGCACGCCGGTCGGCACCGGCAAGTCGCGGATGCCGCGCATGCAGGAGCCGGTCTGGCATTGGACGCCGTCAATCGCGCCGTCCGGCATGGCGTTCTATACCGGCGAGCTGTTTCCCGGCTGGAAGGGCAGCCTGATCAACGGCGCGCTCAAGTTCGAATTGCTGTCGCGGCTCACGCTCAAGGGCGACAGCGCGGTGAAGGAAGAGCGCCTGCTGCAAGGCCTGCGCGAGCGCATCCGCGACGTGCGGCAGGGGCCCGACGGCGCGCTCTATCTGCTCACCGACAATCCGGCCGGCCGCATCCTGCGCGTGAGGCCAGCCAGATGACGTATCGTCATTCCGGGGCGCGAGCGAAGCGAGCGAGCCCGGAATCCATACTCCGCAGCGCCGGGGTTATGGATTCCGGGCCCGGCCCTTCGGGCCGTCCCGGAATGACAGAAAAAATTCCGGCATAATTCATTACCACTTGTGGAACACGAAAAACGCGCCGGCCGCGATCAGCGAGAAGCCGACGCCCTGGTTCCAGGTGATCGGCTCCTTGAGATAGAGCACCGAGAAACCGGCGAACACCATGAACGTGATGACCTCCTGCATGGTCTTGAGCTGGGCGGCGTTATAGACCGCGTTGCCGTAGCGGTTGGCCGGAATCGCCATGCAATATTCGATGAAAGCCAGCCCCCAGCTGATCAGGATGACGCTGAACAGCGGCACCTCCTTGAAGCGCAGGTGCCAGTACCAGGCGGCGGTCATGAAGACATTGGAGCCGACCAACAGCACGATCGGCAGCAGATAGGGCGACAGTGCGGGCATGGAGTCCTCGGGGCGGGAAACAATTTGCGGCGCAGCGATACTAGAGAGCGGCCATTCTAATGTCACCGCCGCGTCATATGCATGCGCTATCCAGAACATGCTTCTGTCGCTTGTTGCGTATCGCGTAATGCCCTTTTTTGCGGTCCCGTGCAGCTGCCCCTGCTCTGCGGGACCGCATTTTTTACCCGCCGCCGCGTTCGGCGAAGCGGCCCCGGGTCACGCCGCCATGGCCTTGTGCTAACCTTCCCCGCATGGATGCGGGAAGCAACGCGATGCGTGCCACTCGTTTGCTATGCGCTTGTGCCGCCCTGCTGATGGCTGGCTTGGCTCCAACAGCCGCACAAAATCGCGCCAAGCCGCCGGCGCCCGCGCCGGCCGCGCCCTACCAGCCGGTGATGATCACGCCGCCGAAGCCGATGACCGATGAGAGCTTCGAGGCCATGCGCAAGCAGCTCGGCGAAGCCGCCCAGCGCAAGGATCGCGCCGCCATGGCGGGCCTGGTGGTCGCGCAGGGGTTCTTCTGGCAGCGCGAGCACCGCAACGCCGCCGACAAGCGCAAATCCGGCTTCGACAATCTGTCGGCCGCGCTCGGCCTCAACAACAAGGAGGGCGCCGGCTGGGAAATCCTGTCCGGCTATGCCGAGGATCCGACCGCGTCGCCCTCGCCCGCGCACAACGGCGCGATGTGCGCGCCGGCTGAGCCGGGCTTCGAAGGCAAGGAGCTCGACGGGCTCATCAAGACGACGCATACCGACGTGACGGACTGGGGCTATCCGGTGTCGGCCGGCATCGACGTGCATGCGGCGGCGCAAGCCAGCGCGCCGGCGATCGACAGACTCGGCCTGCACTTCGTGCGCATCATGCCGGAGAGCGCATCGAACCCGCCGTCCTACCTGCGCATCGCCACGCCGAGCGGCAAAATCGGCTACGTCTCGATCGATTCGATCGCGCCGATCGGCAACGACCAGCTCTGCTACGTCATGGACGGCGGCGCCTGGAAAATCGGCGGCTATATCGGCGGCGGCGAGCCGCAGTGACACCCCGCAACCGGGATCGAACCATGATCGCCGCGACGCCGAACCCGCCCCGTCGCCTCATTTGCGCGCGCTGCGGCACCGCGTTCGAGTGCGGTGCGCCGGGCGACTGCTGGTGCACGGCCGAGCCCTATCGGCTGCCGCTCACGGCCGCCGGCGCAAACGAGGATTGCCTGTGCCCGGCCTGCCTGCGCAAAGCAGCGCTCGCCGACAGCCGGCGCGACATCGACTAGAGCAAAATTGCGAAGCGGCCGCGGATGCGGCGATTTCGCGCAGGCCGCGGCCCGCCCTTGCGGCGCGCGGCCGAACTCTCATAATGCCGCTCCCACTAAATCGGACACCGCCACCATGATCACCGAAATCGCCCAGATCGACGTCAAGCCCGGCATGGAAAACGACTTCGAGGCCGGCGTGAAAAGCGCCGTGCCGCTGTTCAAGCGCGCCAAGGGCTGCAAGAGCATGACGCTGCAGCGCTCGCACGAGAAGCCGGCGCGCTACCGGCTGTTCGTGCAATGGGACACGCTGGAAAACCACATGATCGACTTCCGCGCCTCGGCCGATTTCCAGGAATGGCGCAAACTGGTCGGCCACTGCTTCGCCACGCCGCCCGTCGTCGAGCACGGGCGCGAGGTGATGAAGGGGTTTTGAGGGCGAACCGCCCTACCCCCCAAACAATCTTGCCGGCGTCTCCACCAAAATCCTCCTTCGCGTCGCCTCGTCCGGCGTCCACGCATAAAACAAATCGAGCAAATGCCCGTCGTCCGGCATCACGTCAGCGGCGATGGACGGATGCGGCCAGTCGGTGCCCCACAGCAGCCGCTCCGGACTGGCAGCGACCAGCGCCGCGTGCAGCGCCCGCGCGTCGGCATAATCGGGAAACTGCGTGGAGATGCGGTAGGGCGCCGACAGCTTGACGTGCACGGCGCCCTCGCCGACCAGTTTAACGAGCGCCTGGAAATTCGGCTCGTTCACGCCGCGCGCTGCCTCCACCATGCCGTAGTGATCGACGATCACCGGCATCTCGCGCGCAATCGCGCGCAAAGTGGACGCGGTGTCGGCCAGCAGCCGCCAGTCGCAGAACACCTGCATCACCCAGCCGAGCTCGGCCATAGTCTTGCGGAACACCTCGAACACGTCGAGCCCGACGCCGCGCACGTAATTCTGCTTCTTCTCGAACAGATGGAAACGCAAGCCGCGCATGCCGAGCCTGTGCCAGTCGCGCAGCGTCGCCGGCGCAATGCGCGTGTCGGTGATGGCGACGCCGCGCAGCCGCTGCGGGTAACGCGAGATGGCGTCGAGCACCACGCGGTTGTCGTAGCCGTGCGCGTTGCCCTGCACGACGAGACCATGCGCGCAGCCGTTGTGATCGAGCAGCGCGACGAATTTCTCGACCGGCGCGTCGGGCGGCGTGTAGCCGCGCCCCGGCGTGTAAGGGAATTTGTCGGCCGGCCCGAACACGTGCGCGTGCGAGTCCCACGCGCCGGGCGGCGGCGTGACGCGCGGCTTTTTCGGCTGCGCCACCGGGCCGGCGATAGCGGCTGGTTCGTGGGCCAAGGGATCAACCCAGCTTGATGTTGGCTTCCTTCACCACGCCGCTCCACAGTTTCATCTGCTCCTCGACGAAGCTGTGGAATTCTTCCGGCGTGTTCTGGCGCGAGACGATGTTGAGCTGCGCGAAGCGCGCGGTCACTTCGGGCGAGTGCAGCGCCTCATTGAGCCCGGTGTTGAGCTTCTGCACGATGGCCTTCGGCGTGCCGTGCGGGAAGAACACGCCGTTCCATTCATAGGCCTCGAAGCCGGGCAGCGTGTCGGAGGCCGGCGGAATGTCGGGCAGGCTTTCGAGCCGGCCCTTGCCGGTATGCGCGATCGCTTTCACCTTGCCGCCCTTGAGCAGGCCGACCACCGAGGAGCCGTTGGAGAAGAAGAATTTCACCTGCCCCGCCATCACGTCGGTGAGCGCCAGCCCGCCGCCGCGATAGGGGATGTGGGTGATCTTGAGCCCGGTCACGTGGCGGAACATCTCGAGGCAGAGATGCTGCAGCGTGCCGTTGCCGGACGACGCCATCTCGATGCCGCCGGGCTGCGCCTTGGCGTAGGCGATGACGTCGGCGAGCGTGGTTACCGGCAGCGACGGCGTGACCACCAAAATGTTCGGCACCAGCGAGACCAGGAACACCGGCTCGAAATCCTTGCGGTAGTCGAACGGCAGGTTCGGATAGAGCGAGCCGTTCACCGAGAACGCGGTGCCGTCGTGCAGCAGCGTGTAGCCGTCGGCATCGGCCTTGGCGACCACGGTTTCGCCGATGGTGCCGCCGGCGCCGCCGCGGTTTTCGATGACGAATTGCTGGCCGAACATGTCGCCCGCCTTGGCGTACAAAATACGCGCCGTGGTGTCGGCGCCGCCGGCCGGCGGATAAGGCACGATCACCCGCACGTTGCGGTTGGGCCAGTCGGCCTGCGCGCGCGCCGCGCCGGCCAGCGGCGCGGCCGCCAGTCCGGCCAATAGCGTGCGCCTGGTGAGTCTGGTTCCGGCCATCGCATCCTCCCTGTTTTTTGCCGAGAATAGCACCGGCGCGCGGCCGCGAAAGGCTACCCTTTCCTCGCCCCCGGACTCGCCCCATATTCGAGGCGATGGCGAAGCCTCCCAAAAAGCCGCAAAAAACGAAAAGAGACCCCGCGCGCCCCACGCGGGCGAAGGCGGCGCGGCCCAGCGCACCCACGACACCGGCTGCACTCGCCGACCTGCTCAATCCGGCCATCAACAAGGGCACCGCGGGGCTGGGCTCGGGCACCGGATGTTCGTCATTCCGGGGCGCGAGCGCGGCGAGCGAACCCGGAATCCAGAAACAGACTCTGAGCAAGCATCTGGATTCCGGGTCCGGCCCTGCGGGCCGTCCCGGAATGACAGAGAGTGGCGGCCTGCAGCCGCCGCCGGATAATTCGTTCGACCGCCGCGCCGATTTCTCCGCCGCCCACACGGCGCGCAAGTCGACGCCCAAATTTCCGGAAGAATCGGGTTTCGACGAAGCGCCGCAGCGCGACTACACCGGCTCGCCGATCAGCGGGCTCGATCCGGCGCTGGCGAAAGAGCTCGGGCTCGGCGACGATGAGCCGCCGCCCGCGCCGTCGAAAGACGATCCGAAATACCGGCTGCCGAAGGCCGACCTGCCGCAGCCGGGCAGCGGGCTGTCGTCGATGGGCGTCGCCGCCACCGCGCAGGCGCTGGAAAATCTGCTGCGCGAGGGCCGCAAGGAATTCGCCACGCAGCCGTGGCTGCCGCACCGACCGCCGCGCCCGGAAAAATCCGAAGGCGGCAAGCCGTTCAAGATCGTGTCCGAGTTCGAGCCGAAGGGCGACCAGCCGGAAGCGATCCGCGAACTGGTCGAGGGCATCCAGCGCCACGACCGCACGCAAGTTCTTTTAGGCGTAACCGGCTCGGGCAAGACCTTCACCGTGGCCAAAGTGATCGAGGCGACCCAGCGCCCCGCCCTTGTGCTCGCACCCAACAAGACGCTGGCGGCGCAGCTGTACGGCGAGTTCAAGTCGTTCTTCCCCGACAATGCGGTGGAATATTTCGTCTCCTATTACGACTACTACCAGCCGGAAGCCTACGTTCCGCGCACCGACACCTACATCGAAAAAGAATCCTCGATCAACGAACAGATCGACCGCATGCGCCACTCGGCCACGCGTTCGCTGCTGGAGCGCGACGACGTCATCATCGTCGCTTCGGTTTCTTGTATTTACGGCATCGGTTCGGTGGAAACCTATTCGGCCATGACCTTCACGCTCAAACAAGGCGGCCAGATCGCGCAGCGCCAATTGCTCGCCGACCTGGTGGCGCTGCACTACAAGCGCACGCAGGCCGATTTCTTCCGCGGCTCGTTCCGAGTGCGCGGCGACGTGATCGAAATCTTTCCGGCGCATTACGAGGACCGCGCCTGGCGCGTCTCGCTGTTCGGCGACGAGATCGAATCGATCCACGAATTCGATCCACTCACCGGGCAGAAGACCGACGAGCTGGAATTCGTCAAGGTCTATGCCAATTCGCATTACGTGACGCCGCGCCCGACGCTGATCCAGGCGATTTCCGGCATCAAACACGAACTCAAAGGCCGCCTCGACCAGCTCAACGGCGCCGGCCGCCTGCTGGAGGCGCAGCGGCTCGAGCAGCGCACAACTTTCGACCTGGAAATGATGGAGGCCACCGGCTCCTGCGCCGGCATCGAGAACTATTCGCGCTATCTCACCGGCCGCAAAATCGGCGAGCCGCCGCCGACGCTGTTCGAATACGTGCCCGACAACGCGCTGGTGTTCGTGGACGAGAGCCACGTCTCGATCCCGCAGCTCGGCGGCATGTATCGCGGCGACTTCCGCCGCAAGGCGACGCTGGCCGAATACGGCTTCCGCCTGCCCTCCTGCATGGACAACCGCCCGCTGCGCTTCGAGGAATGGGACGCCATGCGGCCGCAGACCGTCGCGGTGTCCGCCACGCCCAGCCACTGGGAAATGAACGAGGCGCGCGGCGTGTTCGTCGAGCAGGTGATCCGCCCGACCGGGCTGATCGATCCGCCGGTCGAGGTGCGCCCGGCGCGCACGCAGGTCGACGATCTCGTGGGCGAGGTGCGCCAGGTGGCGCTGGCCGGCTACCGCTCGCTCATCACCGTGCTGACCAAGCGCATGGCCGAGGACCTCACCGAATATCTGCACGAGCAGGGCATCCGCGTGCGCTACATGCACAGCGACATCGATACGCTGGAGCGCATCGAGATCATCCGCGACTTAAGGCTGGGCGCCTTCGACGCGCTGGTCGGCATCAATCTGCTGCGCGAGGGCCTCGACATTCCGGAATGCGCGCTGGTCGCCATTCTCGACGCCGACAAAGAGGGATTTCTGCGCAGCGAAACCTCGCTGATCCAGACCATCGGCCGCGCCGCGCGCAACGTCGACAGCAACGTCATCCTCTATGCCGACAAGGTGACCGGCTCGATGCAGCGCGCCATCGGGGAGACCAACCGGCGGCGCGAGAAGCAGGTCGAGTACAACACGGCGCACGGCATCACGCCGGAGAGCATCAAGCGCTCGATCCACGACATCATGGACAGCGTGTACGAGCGCGACCACGTGCTGATCTCGACCGGCAGCGGCGAAGGCGAATTCGCCGACGCCGCCACCATCGGGCACAATTTCGAGGCGGTGATCGGCGACCTGGAGACGCGCATGCGCGCGGCCGCCGGCGATCTCGACTTCGAGGAAGCCGCCCGCCTGCGCGACGAGATCAAGCGCCTGCGCACCATGGAGATGGCGGTGGTGGACGACCCGACCGTGCGCAATGTGATGGTGGCGCAGGATTCCAAGCTGCGAAGGGCGGTGAACAGACCGCACAAGCCGGGGCTCGACGAGATGGGCAT
>Ga0209385_1000015_pt1 | contig 59523 bp, 66 predicted proteins | sample NGEPerB_FD_184506 | JGI IMG/M metagenome (GOLD analysis project Ga0209385, IMG submission 184506) | Arctic peat soil microbial communities from the Barrow Environmental Observatory site, Barrow, Alaska, USA - NGEE PermafrostAB12-B... | ecosystem: Environmental > Terrestrial > Soil > Wetlands >... | reverse complement strand
CGGGCTGTTGCGAGTCGACCGCACCGTTCCTCTACGAAGACTTCTGGCCCGGACCCGACAGCGAGCCTGTCGGTGAGGTCGCTGGCGTTGTCGTCTTCGCCCCCGCGTATCTGCGCGCTCTCTACCCTGGCGACGACGGCGTCGTCATCGATGTCGAGCATGGCCTGATGGCCGAGTCGATGTCGATCGAGACGGAGTATGGATGCCGGTTCGTCCTGCGCGATCGCGCCAATGTCCTGATCGGCCGGCGAGCGCAACCTGCGCGTGAGGTACCGGAGTCGGTGTCGGCACTCCGGGCGCGTGGCTTGCAGGAACTACCCGAAGCGTTGCGCAGGGGCCCCGAGCCTCCCCCAACATCTGTCACGCGGCAGTCGCCCAATTCGGCATCGGATGTCGATTCAGGATTCTGAGGACACCGGAGAGACCAAGATGTTCATCTGGCGCACAACACGACCACCTCTAACCTCGATCATTCGTCCGACCCCCTGCTGATGGCAGAGGCGTCGGCGAGTTGGCGGTCGTGATGGGTCTCGACAAGAGGACCACATCTGGGGCGTGAAGCGCCGCGGTGTTGTCATTCGAGCTCGGATGTCACGCCCTGCACTCGGTCCGCCCGAGCACCCAGGGCAGGTTGCGGATCCCGGTGACCGCCGCGGTCACCGACCACCCGCCCCCGATCTGCACCCAGCAGAGCGTCACCGTGCCACCTGAGGCCGGGGCCAAGTTCGCCCAGCCCCTGCTCTACGGAAGCGACGAGTGGCAGGCCGCCTACGCCACCTTGCGGAGCACCAACGAGGGGATGAACGGCTTCCTGAAGGACGGGGCCAGGGAGGCGCTCGGTGACCCCCAGCGTCGGCGTATCCGGGGGGTGGCCGCCCAGAGGGCTCCTGTGTGCTGCCAATCTTCGCAAGATCGACCGGTTCCTCATCCAAGCAGCCGCCGAGGCCGCAGGCACGGTCCGTCGGCGGACCCGCCGGCGCCGGACCCGGGCTATCGACGAGTGGCTCCCCGAACAGCCACCCCCGACCACGCCGGTCACGGGCAGTCCCGGCCCGGACCCGCCGACCGCCGCCTGAGAGAGGCGATCGCACCACCGCAACGGTGACCTCGGTGACTTTGACGCGCCCGTCGAAAGGTCACGGTTGGCGGAACTCTCCCGATGGACCCCTCGAACTCGGGAAGCGGGCCGACCTCGGTGGGCGCCAGGCCCCACCCACGACCCTTGGCCTGCCGAACGCCCCTGTCGGCTTCAGTTTTGTCGACGCGACCCGCACAGTTCTGTCGACACCCCCTGGTGGGGTACCGACAGAACCCGCCTGGACTGGGGGAACAGCGGCCTGTCTGAGGGCATTTCCCACGCTATTGCTCTCAATGTCCCACATAGTTGCGTGTACAAGGAAATCCGAAACGCCCAGGTCAGGGGGGTGGATGAGATTTTCGGCACCCACAAGTTCCGCACATCGCATGGCGGACATCACTCAGGACTTCCGCTTCCGTTCGTCCACAGTCCGCGAGAATTGGACGCTCCCGATCGCAATGTCGCAGGTGCGACAAGGCTTCGAGTTGCGTTTGAGCGGTGCGATCGAGATTTTGGTGCCTTTCACCGCCGCCTGAGAGAGGCGATCGTCCCGACACTGCGGTGACCACGCTGGCTTCGGCGCGCCCTGAGTGAGGTAGGTGTTCGCGCCGCGGTCCCGACGAGTGGCACGAGTCGCGATAGCGGGACGACGGAGGTGGGTGCCAGCACCCGAACGCCCGTACTGTCCGAAAACTCGAACCTCGCCTCATGCCGCCAGCTCGCACTCATGGATGAGTCCGCCCAGCCGGTCGTGTCGACGCATCCGTCCTGGATGCCGGCGATGATGCCGGTGCCGACTGTCAGAAGTTGGTACCACCTTTAGAAGCTCTGCGTGCCGTCCAGCCTCCGGGCGATCAAGTAGGAGCGCCACCGTCGGTTGTCTGGGCGTCACAGTCATGCCGGGCAGTTGACGGAGGCCCGCGCGACCTACGGAGTCCCGTGCGACGCCGATCAGGACTCAGCGGTGCCGCCGAGTCAGCAGCGACTGAACCGGTGCTCTCTTCACCAGCCTCCCACGTCCTCGTCTCCACAGACGTCGACGAATTTCACGGGACAGCGGGAGGATCTTGCGTCACCAACTTTTTGCTGGACTCTCATACCCCCGTCCTATACCCCTGTCAGTCGGCACTCTTTGCCGCGGTGACCTGGTCAAGCCTCTCCCTGGCCACCGACCGATCAGCCGGATACCTACGACACAGAACGTCGATCGGGCTGGAGATCATAGCTGTCGGCAAAGCAACGCCCGTTACGGGGACGAGACGGCGGACATCGTGAAGAAGTCTCGCGACCACCAGTCGGTGAAGTAACGCGTCGGAGTACCCACCATGGTGGGAAGAAGGTTGGACCCATTGGTCGGCGAGGCAAGCCCGGTACCTGTTGACGGACTGTAGGTGGCGAAGTGAACCCAGTCCGTGTTGATGTCCAGCTCCATGGCCCGTGTCGCACCGGCCCGCACCAAGAGGTCCGCAAGTGTGGTGACATTCAGTCCGGGACCTCCGACATAGACAAGCGCCCCGTTCGCTGTTGTCCCAATCCCTGAGCGCCAGACGTACACCTGGTTCCCCAGTGTGGCTCCCCAGCGGGTCGTATCGGTGGGGCTAAGCGCCGGCTCAGCTCTCCCGTGATCCACGAGGAGGTCTAGGTTCTGGCGGACGGACACGATATTCGGGCTCATCGTGGCATCGCGGCCCCACTGTGCCACGGTCGCTGTGCCGTCCTTCCGGATGACCATAGAGGCGGCCCCGCTGCGCAGTGGAATGAGCACCTTGCCATCGGTGTAGTAGCCGCCATTGGCCGCCGGCATCTGGAACCCGGCATTGAAGGCGGCCACAATGGTGGCAGCCATGCCCGTAGACACCGGTGCGGAGTAGGTGAACGGCCCGCCGCCGGGAATGAAGCTCCCGGAGTAGAGCCGCGCCCGCAGCAGTCTGGTGTCCATCCATGCCACCCCGACAACCACGCTGGTGTGCACGGGATCAGGTCGGAGCCGGGTTTCATAGACCGCCGGTAGACCTCCCACCGTGCGTCCGGCAGGAGACCACTGACCTTCGCCCGGAATGGCTGGTGATGCCAAGGGCACGATCGCCGGCGGCACGGGTAGATGGGGGAGGTCGCTTGAGGTCTGCCGACCGGCACCGACCGACACGGTGAGTGCACCGGCAGGAGGTCTGCCTCCGACTGGAGGCTGATGATGGCTGTACCAGACGTTCTCGATCCAATTGACGATGCCGTTGCCACCATGGGTGCGTGCCCACTCGGCGAATCGGGCACCGGTTGACGCACCCAGAGCCTGGTTGGAAAGCGCACTTCCCAGCGAAGGACCCACCGCGATTGCCAAGGTCACGCCAACGATGCAGAATCCGGCAACGACGCGTCGACGCCGGAAGTTTGGTGGGGTAGCCACTGGCGGACTCCATCTTCGGGGACCGCGCAGGTCACGAACGAGCGGACTCATTCGGCCTGGTCGAACGCACCGGTCGGAGACAACATGAACAATCCTATGTCCGGCAACACGATAACAACCGTCACCGAATGAGCTGTATGTCGGTAGGAGGTGAAAGCGGTCTGGCTAGGTCGAGCACTGTTCGTCGGTGCCGGACGGTCAAAGTCTGCCTGGTAATCCAGAGCGGCTTAGCTGCGCTCCTGGCGGACCGCATCCGATCGTGTCGTCCTTTGTTGCGGCCGCAATCGCACGTCGGTGACCGATCGCACTAGGCACCCGCTGCACAACAGAACGTGTGGGTGCCGAAAATGCCATCCGAGCAGGTCATGCCTGTGGGTGCCGAAAATGCCATCCGAGCAGGTCATGCCGCCAACCGGTATTCGTGGATCAGACCGAAGACGGCATCCCTGCGACGCAACTCCGCTGGCTCCGGATCATCGATTAGGGGCGGTGAGCCCATCGTGAGCGGGGCTAGCTGACCCAGTGCCCGGTGCGGACGGTGGCCGTTGTAATGGACCACGTACTCAGCCAGGACTCGTTCCAGGTGCCGGCGGCCGAGGATCAGCATCCGATCAAGGCACTCACGGCGCACGGTGCCGACGAAGCGCTCGGCGAAGGCGTTGGGCCGGGGAGCCCTGACCGGTGTGCGAATGATGCGGATGCCGTCAGCTCGGAAGACCTCGTCGAAGCTCGAGGTGAACTTGGTGTCCCGGTCACGGATCAAGAACTTGACGGGATGGACCCGATCCTCGAGTGCCATGGCCAGGTTCCTCGCCTGCTGGACCACCCAGGAGCCGACCGGATGAGCAGTGACCCCGGTCACATGTACCCGTCGGGTGTCGAGCTCGATGAAGAAGAGAACGTAGAGGCGCTTCAGCAACACCGTGTCGACCGAGAAGAAGTCGCAGGCCAGCATCGATGACGCCTGGGAACCGAGGAACTCCGCCCAGGTTGGACCGCTCCGCATCGGTGACGGGTCGATGTCGTTCCGCTGCAGGATGGTCCAGACGCTCGAAGGGGCGAGTACGACACCCATCCTTGCCAGCTCGCCGTGGATTCGGCGGTAGCCCCAGGTTGGATTCTCATGGGCCAGTCGACAGATGATCGCAACTGTCCCAGCCGGGATGCTCGGCCGCCCCGGTCGATGGGGCTGGGTCCACTTGCGGCGGACCAGGTCCCGGTGCCAGCGGAGCAGGGTCTCGGGTTGCACGAAGAACCGACCTCGACGTCTTCGGTCCATGAGTCGACTCAGTCCGGCGATCAGCGCTCGATCGGGTGGACGGAGCATGGGTCGAGTGACCTGGCGACGAAGGACTGCAATCTCGTGGCGGAGCATGACGACCTCGGTGGCCAGATCGTCGCAGTCGCTATTACGCAGACGGATCAACTCAAGGATCTTGACAAAGGCGAGGTAGAGGAAAGACAGGGCCATGGCCCAGTTTCGTGCTTCACCGATGAATCGCGAAAGTCCTGGTCAAGGTACCCGGATGACATTCTCGGCACCGACAAGGTTGCGGATCCCGGTGACCGCCGCGGTCACCGACCACCCGCCCCCGATCTGCACCCAGCAGAGCGTCACCGTGCCACCTGAGGCCGGGGCCAAGTTCGCCCAGCCCCTGCTCTACGGAAGCGACGAGTGGCAAGCCGCCTACGCCACCTTGCGGAGCACCAACGAGGGGATGAACGGCTTCTTGAAGGACGGGGCCCGGGAGGCGCTCGGTGACCCCCAGCGTCGGCGTATCCGGGGGGTGGCCGCCCAGAGCGTCTTCGTCGCACTGCTCCTGTGTGCTGCCAATCTTCGCAAGATCGACCGGTTCCTCATCCAAGCAGCCGCCGAGGCCGCCGGGACTGCCCGTCGGCGACCCCGTCGGCGCCGGACCCGGGCCCTTGGCGAGTGGCTCCCGGAGCAGCCACCACCGCCCACGACGGTTACGGGCGTCCCCGGCCCGGACCCGCCGACCGCCGCCTGAGAGAGGCGATCTCACCACCGCAACGTTGACCTCGGCGGCCTCGACGCGCCCGTCGTAGGGTCAGCATTGGTGCCGGGATCCCGGCGGGGCCGACGAGCTCTCGCAGGGGGCTGACCCAAAGATCGTCGGGCCCAACTCTCAGCTCTGGGCCTGCCGAACGCCCCTGTCGGCTTCAGTTTTGTCGACGCGACCCGCACAGTTCTGTCGACACCCCCTGGTGGGCGAGGGGGGACTTGAACCCCCACATCCTTTCGGACACAGGAACCTGAATCCTGCGCGTCTGCCAATTCCGCCACTCGCCCGAGCGACCGGTAGAGGCTACCCGATGGATCAAACGGCCTGTTCACGCCCTGCTGAACCGCCGGCGAGACGCCATCACGGTGCCGCGTGGGCCGCTCCGGGCCACCGGTCGACTTCGGGTGGCCCGGGCCCTGCCCGTCGCACCTGGACCGGCGACCGGTGGCCCAACCCCTACCTTGGGGTTGACACCGGTAGGCTTTCGCCAGCATGGGACTCCAGAAGTTCGAAGGGCGCCTCGAGCGCATGGTCGAAGGCACGTTCTCCAAGGCGTTTCGGAGCGAACTCCATCCCGTGGAGATCGGTCGCCGACTCACCAGGGAGATGGACCTCCAGCGGCGCGTCGGCGTGCACGGGCTCATGGCACCCAATGCCTTCGTCGTGCATCTGTCGACCAACGACTTCGACCGTTTCGAGACTTTCCTCGACGCATTGGTGCGTGAGCTCGAAGAGGCCGCCCGGGAGCATGCCCGCACCGAGGAGTACGTGTTCGTGGGCCCGGTGACCGTCTCGGTGGTGGAGGACCCCCGCCAACGCAGGGGTCGATTCGCCATCGTCTCGGACGTGCACGAGGGACCCTCGGGCCTGCCCGCAGCGTCGATCGTGCTCGCCGATGGGGTGCGGGTCGTGCTCGGACCGGAGCCCGTCACCATCGGGCGCCTTCCCGAGAGCACGGTGGTGCTTTCCGACCCCAATGCCAGCCGCCGCCATGCCGAGATCCGGCGGTCCGGCAACGACGTGGTCGTGGTCGACCTGAATTCGACCAACGGAACCCGGGTGAACGGGGCCACCGTGCGCGAGCGAACCTTGGCAGACGGTGATCAGATCGTGATCGGGACCACCGTCCTCCGGTTCGAGACCTCGTGACCAGCGGCGCCTGAGCATCGATGCACATCCTGCTGGTTTCGCTCCCGGGACCCACCGACAACACTCCGGTACTCCGCGCCCTCGAGTACGGGGTGATCCTCCTGCTCTGGCTGTTCTTCATGTGGGTGGTCCGGGCGGTGTGGGTCGAGGTCCGCCCGCTGAAGCGGCGCCGGCGCCGTCGGGGGGAGAATCTCGACCCGGTGGCTGACGGCAAGTCGTCCAAGGGGCGCCGGCTCAAGCTGCACGTGATCCGGCCGGAGGACCAGGCCGGTCGGGCCTACGAGATCGGCCCTGAGGTCACCGTCGGCCGGGCACCGGGCTGCGGTGTCCTCATCGACTACGACACCTACTCCTCCAACCTGCACGCCCGGCTTTACCGGCTGGACGGTGACCTGTGGGCGGAGGACCTGGGTTCCACCAACGGCACCTGGGTGAACACCGTGCGCATCGGCGAGCGCACCAAGCTCGAAAAGGGTGACCTTCTGCAGGTGGGCGGCACCGTGTTCGAAGTGGGGAAGTGAGATGACGCTCCTCCGGTCGGGCTCGGCCACCGACACCGGCCTGGTCCGGTCCGTCAACCAGGACCTGGCCGTCGAGTCGCCCAGCCTGTTCGCGGTGGCCGACGGGATGGGCGGCCACGCCGGGGGTGAGGTTGCCTCGCGACTGGCCATCGAGGCCCTCGGGGTGGCGTTCGGACGCCAGCCGACCGGGGCCGGGCTGTCCGAAGCGGTCACCGAGGCCAACACTGTGGTCTGGCAGCGCAGCCAGGAGAACCCCGAGCTGCGCGGCATGGGCACCACGCTGACCGCCATGGCCGTGGTCAACGAGGACGGCCACGACGTCCTGGCCCTGGTCAACGTGGGCGATTCGCGCTCCTACCGGTTCCACGACGGCGAGATGATCCAGATCACCACCGACCACAGCCTGGCCGAGGAGATGGTCCGGACCGGTGAGTTGACCTCGGCCGAGGCCGCGGTGCATCCGCATCGGCACATCCTGACCAGGGCCCTCGGCGTGTCGCCCGAGGTGACCGTCGATCTGTGGAAGATCCAGCCGGTCCGGGGTGACCGGTACCTGCTGTGCAGCGACGGCCTCACCAACGAGCTGGACACCGCCCAGCTCGCCGAGGTGCTCTCGTCGGTTGCCGACCCGCGTCGGGCGGCCGAGCTGTTGGTGCGGGCGGCGCGCTCCCACGGTGGCAGCGACAACATCACCACGGTCGTGGTCGACGTGGTGGTGGGCGAGGACGGAGATGCCTCGGTGCCGGCGGTGGCGGCCGTGGCCGCCGACTTCCGGACCGCGTCACCCGAGGCCGAGGGGGCGGCAGGCGACCAAGGTGAATGGGCTCAGGCGTCGACCCCGGACCTGCCGGCACCGAGCCGCCGCGAGCGCCGACGGGCCAAGCGGCGGGAACGCCGCGCGGCGCGCGGCAGGCGGCTGATCACCTTCCGTACGCTCCTGTTCGTGATCCTCTTCGGCGCGGTGCTCGCCGGGGCCTTCTACGCGGTGCGCTGGTACGACACCAACTCGTACTTCGTGAGAGTGAGCAACAACGAGATGGTCATCTACCAGGGTCGGGTCGGTGGCTTCCTCTGGTACCACCCCCAGCAGGTCGAGCGCACCGGCGTCACCACCGCCGACGTGCCGGCCCAGTACGTCTCGGCACTGCAGGCCGGGGTGGAGGAGACCTCGGTGGCGAGCGCCCGGACCTACGTCGCCAACCTGGTCTGCACCCGCGAGCTCCAGGTGAACCCGGAAGCGATCTGCTCCTCGTCCGCCACCGTGACTCCGACCACGACCACGACGAGGCCGACCACCACGTCCGTCCCGGCCCCGTCCACCACCAAGGTGACCTGATGGAACGGCGCATCAGGCGGCTCGGGATCTTCATGGTGATCTGCTTCGTGGCCCTGTTCATCCAGCTCAACAACATCCAGGTGGTCAAGTCCAACTCGCTGGCCAGCAACCCGGAGAATCCCCACGTCATCGAGGTGGCGCGCAGCCAGCCACGGGGCGACATCCTCGCCGCCGACGGCGTCACCCTGGCCACGTCGGTGTCGACGACGACCGGGTACTACAAGTACGCACGGGTCTACAACAAGGACACGGCCGTCCTGTTCTCCCAGATCGTGGGCTACGACTCCCTCATCTACGGCCGGACCGGCATCGAGGACGAGTACAACAGCTACCTCGAATCCCACACCCGCCAGGCCAAGACCCTCCGGGACCTGTTGGTCAACCGGACCACCACCGACGACGTGACCCTGACCATCGGCAGCCATCTGCAGAGCCAGGTGGCTGCCGCGGTGGACGCCACCGATGTGAACGGGAGTGCCCCCCAGGCGGGTGCGGTGGTCATCAACGTGAAGACCGGGGCCATCGAGGCCATGTACTCCAATCCCACCTACGACCCCACCGGGCTGGTCTCGAAGAGCACCAACGTGGAGCGGTACACGTGGGCGTCGCTGAACCCGAACAGCGCCCAGAGCCCCCTGGTGTCCCGGACGTTCCAGTACGGCTTCCTCCCCGGCTCCACCTTCAAGACGGTGACCTCGGCGGCCGTGTACGACCACCAGCCAGCGCTGGCCAAGGTCGACTACCCGGTGACCGGCTGCATCCCGCTCCCGCAGTCGGACAAGAAGCTGTGCAACTACGGGCACAACGGTCCGAGCGGGCCCGAGATGTGCGGCGGTGTCCTCGCCGACACGCTTCCCCAGTCGTGTGACACCGCGTTCGCCCAACTGGGGATGGCCCTCGGCGGACCGGCCCTCACCGACGAGGCCCAGGCCTTCGGGTTCAACCAGAACATCCCCATCGACCTGCCCGGCGCCGGGGTCTCGAACTTCCCTGCCGGCGTGTCGTTCAACTTCAACAAGCCGTCCCAGGCCTACTCCGCCTTCGGCCAGCAGGACGTGGTCGCCACTGCCCTGCAGATGGCGCTGGTGGCCGATGGCATCGCCAACCAGGGGGTGATCATGACCCCCCACGTGATGGAGCAGATCCGCGACACCCAGGGCAACCTGGTCACGTCGTACGTGCCCAAGCCCTGGCTGACGGCCACCAACCCGCTGACCGCGGCGGCGGTCACCACCCTGATGCAGGCCGTGGTGACCCGGGGGACGGCGGCCGGCGTCGGATTCCCGGCCCCCTGGAACGTGGCGGCCAAGACCGGTACGGCCGAGACGGGGCCCAACGCCACGTTGACCAACGACTGGATGATCGCCTTCGCTCCGGCCAACAACCCCAAGGTCGCCGTGGCGGTGGTCGTGCCCAACCAACCCGGCAGCGACACCGGTGCCGGGGTCTCGGGTCCTCCGATGAAGACCATCCTCGGTGACGCGCTGGCGGAGACGCCGTGACGCCGGTGGCGCCGGAGGCGCACATCGAGGGCGGTGGCGCCGGTGACGTAGCGGCGGTGCCCACCGCCGACCATCCCGAGCTGTCGACACCGATCGAGGAACGATGAGAAACCCGGAACCGAGCGATTGCAGGCATAGGCTTTGACCCACATGGACCCCAACCAGACGCCACGAGTCTTCTCCGAGCGCTACGAACTGAACCACCTGATCGCCCGCGGCGGCATGGCCGAGGTCTATCGCGCCCACGACCGGCTGCTCGACCGACCGGTCGCCCTCAAGGTCCTCTTCCCCGAGCTCTCGGTGGACCGGTCCTTCGTGGAGCGCTTCCGGCGCGAGGCCCAGGCCGCCGCCAACCTGTCCCACCCCAACATCGTCCCGGTCTTCGACTGGGGCGAGGACACCGGCACCTACTTCATCGTCATGGAGTTCATCGACGGGCGCCCGCTCTCGTCCATCCTGAAGTCGGCCGGCACCCTGTCGGCGGAGCGGACCGCCGACATCGGGGCGCATGTGGCCGCCGCCCTCGGCTATGCCCACAAGCACGGCGTGATCCACCGGGACGTCAAGCCGGGCAACGTGCTGATCACCGATGACGGCCAGGTGAAGGTCACCGACTTCGGCATCGCCCGGGCCATCAACACCGAGGAGAGCCTCACCCAGACCGGAGCGGTCATGGGCACCGCCACCTACTTCTCGCCGGAGCAGGCCGAGGGCATCGGCGTCGATGCCCGGACCGACATCTACTCGCTCGGCGTCGTCCTCTTCGAGATGGTCACCGGCCGGCCCCCCTTCCTGGGCGACACTCCGGTGGCGGTGGCGTCAAAGCACGTGCGCGACCATCCGCCGGCACCGCGCGAGCTCAACCCGTCCATCCCGGCGACCTTCGAGGCGATCATCCTCAAGTCGATGGCCAAGGACCCGGCCCACCGGTACCCCACGGCGGAGGACCTCCGAGCCGACCTCCTCCGCTTCAGCGAGGGCCGCGCGGTGCAGGCCATGAGCGACACGACGGCACTGCTGGCGGCCGCCGGCGTGACCCGGACCATGGGCGCCGTCGGCGGCGTGGACACCACCCAGGCGGTGGCGGTTGCCGACGGAGCCGGCACCGAGGGGGAGCCGGAGGAGGCCGGCTCCAACCGGACCCGGAACTACGCCATCATCCTCGTCGTCCTGCTGGCCCTGCTGGTCGTTGCCGGCTATCTGCTGGCCCGCAACCTGGGCTACCTCGGGGGCAGCCCCTCGTTCAACCTGCCCAACGTCGCCGGGCAGCCGGTGGACCAGGCCACCGCCACCCTGAAGGGCGACGGCTTGGTGGTCAAGACCTCGGATCAGGTGTCGAGCCGGACACCGGGCCTGGTCATCTCCACCGACCCCGCGGGCAATTCCCTCGTCAAGAAAGGCGACACCGTGACCTTGAAGGTGGCGGTCCCTGCTCCTGTCCAGAAGGTACCGGTTCCCCAGGGGATCACCAACACCTCACTGGGCAATGCCGAGTCGATCCTGCAGGGAGCCGGCCTGCAGTACTCGGTCGTCTACAAGACGAGCACCGTCCAGAAGGGCACCGTGCTCAGCTCCGACCCGTCCGCGGGCACCACTGTCGCCCAGGGCAGCACGGTGGCTCTGACCGTGTCGTCGGGCCCTGCCAACGTGCTGGTCCCGTCGCTGGTCGGCCTGTCGGAGCCCGCCGCCGGGGTGGCACTCGGGAACGCGGGGCTCAACGTCGGCGGCGTTTCGTCGGCGGCCTCGAACCAGTACGCCGCCGGCCTGGTCATCTCGTCGAGTCCGGACACCGGGGCGTCGGTGACACCGGGCAGCTCGGTGGCCATCGTCGTGTCCTCCGGCCCGCCTGCGACCACCACCACGACGTCCACCACCACCACGACGACGACCTCACCGAGCTCCTCGTCGACGACCCCAACGACCTAGCCGTAGGCCACACCTCGGCCGCGGCCGGGGGGATGACTGCGTTCCGCGGAAGGAGGGGACCCCCCCCTGCGCTCAGCGGGTCGGCTCAGCGGGCGACCGAGGCGAGGAAGTTCGACAGCAGCGACGGCCCGCTGGGCGTGAGCAGCGACTCCGGGTGGAACTGGACACCCTCCACCCGGAGGGTGCGGTGGCGGAGGCCCATGATCACCCCGTCCGCCGTGGTGGCGGTGACCTCCAGCACGTCGGGCACCGACGTCGGCTCCACCACCAGGGAGTGGTAGCGGGTGGCCGTGAACGGGTCGGGGAGCCCGGCGAAGACCCCCTCGCCGGTGTGGTGGATGGCCGAGGTCTTGCCGTGCATGAGGGTGGGGGCGGCCACCACGTCCCCGCCGTAGACCTGTCCGATGGCCTGGTGGCCGAGGCAGACCCCGAGGATGGGGAACTCGCCGGCCAACTCGGCGATCACCGTCATGGTGATGCCGGCCTGCTCGGGGCGGCCGGGCCCGGGTGAGATGAGGATGGCATCGGGCGAGGCGGCGCGGATGGAACGGATGTCGATGGCGTCGTTGCGGTGGACGACCGGTTCCGCCCCGAGCTCGCCCAGCTCCTGGACGAGGTTGTAGACGAACGAGTCGTAGTTGTCGATGACCAGCACCCGGGTCGCCATGGTGCATCGATGGTACCGGCCGGGCCGGTGGGCCCCGACCCCGGTACGAGCGGGTGGCGGTAACTGGCTATCCTTCGGCCATGGCAACCAAGGCCAACGCCGGTCCGGGCAAGGCGCAGAAGAAGGGCCGTTCCGCGGGCGGGCGCACCACCCCGGCGGGCAAGGCGCAGACCCAGTCGGTCCAGTCCAACAGGTACACGCCGCCCATCCCGAAGAAAGCCAAGACCAGTCCGAGGTGGATGGGGATCGCCATCATCGCCCTGTTCCTGCTCGGCGTGGTGGTGGTCATCCTCAACTACGCCGGGGTGCTCCCCGGGGGCGTGAACAACCTCTGGCTGATCGCCGCCATCGGAGCGATCTTCGTCGGCCTCCTGCTGGCCACCCGATACCACTGACCCCGACCCGGCCACCGGGGGGTCCTCCCGGGGCCCGTGCCACAGGACGAGAAGAGCCGGCCCGTGCGGGCCGGCTCTTCGTCATCTGCTCTGCGACACGGTCGGCCGAGCTCCCGGTTCCGGCGAGGAGCCGGACGGGGCATCGGGCGGTCGTCGAGGTCAGCCCAGTCGCTCGATGATGGTGGCGTTGGCCATGCCGCCGCCCTCGCACATGGTGAGGAGCCCGTAGCGGCCGTTGGTGCGCTCCAACTCGTTGAGCAGGGTGGCCATCAGCTTGGCGCCCGAGGCCCCCAGCGGGTGGCCGAGGGCGATGGCGCCACCGTTGACGTTGACCTTGTCGAGGTCGGCACCGAGCTCCTTGGCCCAGGCCAGGGGTACCGAGGCGAAGGCCTCGTTGATCTCGACGATGTCGATGTCGTCGAGGGTCAGCTTGCCCCTCTCGAGGGCGGCCCGGGTGGCCGGAATCGGACCGGTCAGCATGGTGATGGGATCGCTGCCCACCACCGCGAAGCTGTGGAACCGGGCCCGGGGGGTGAGGCCGAGGGCCGCTGCCTTCTCCTCGCTCATGATGAGCACGCCGGAGGCGCCGTCGGTGATCTGCGACGAGTTGCCGGCCGTCACCTTGCCGTTCTCCTGACGGAAGGCCGGCTTCAGGTTGCCCAGCACCTCCACCGAGGAGTCGGGGCGGATGCCCTCGTCGGCGGTCACCAGCTCGTCGGTGTCGGCGCCGTCGTCACCCTTGACGGCCACCGGGATGATCTCCCGCTCGAACCGGCCTTCGGCCGTGGCCTGGGCTGCCAGGCGGTGGGAACGGACCGAGAACTCGTCGAGGTCCTCGCGGCTGAGGCCCCACTGGTCGGCGATCAGCTCGGCACCCTCGCCCTGGCTGACCAGGCCGCCCCGCTCGGCGTAGCGGTTCATCATCCGGGGCCCGAAGGGGAACCCGAGGTCGCGGACGACCGACGCGCCCATCGGGGTGCGGGTCATGACCTCGACGCCGCCGGCGATCACCACGTCGTAGGCGCCGGCGATCACGCCCTGGGCACCGAAGTGGGCGGCCTGCTGCGACGAGCCGCACTGGCGGTCGATGGTGGTGGCGGGCACCGACTCGGGGAACCCGGCGGCCAGGACGGCATTGCGGCCGACGTTGAGCGACTGCTCGCCGACCTGCATGACACAGCCCATGATCACGTCATCGACCAGGGCCGGGTCGAGATCGTTGCGCTCGACGAGCGCCATCAGCGGCTCGGAGGCCAGGTCGGCGGAGTGCCAGTTGCGAAGCTTCCCGTTGCGCTTGCCTCCTGCAGTGCGGACTGCGTCGACAATGACGGCGTTGGTCATGGTGGATCTCCTTCCGAGGTCCGGCGGAACGGGTGCCTGCCGGCCGTGTTCGGCTTGGTGGGAACTTCTGGCGGTGATGCGGTGGTGCGGTGGTGCGGCCCGGAAAAACTTGACCGCCCGGTCAAGAAGACTAGTCGCCCCCCCGGCGTCCCTGCCAGCATGCCGCCGGCCATCGCGTGGAGCCCCTGGTCGGCAGGGGTGACGAGGCAGCCCCCTCCGTTCCGCGACCAGTTCGGCTTCGACGCTGTCCCATCCCGGCACTACGGTCGGGGAGGTGACAGGCCGCGTCAAGGACATGGACCGCTGGTTGGGGAACGGGGGCATGGAGCTCATCGGAACGGTGGGCGCCTCGTTCGACGACTACGGCGTCGACGGCGAGGACCTCGGCTGGGTGGCCGGTACGTTCGTGCCCACCCAGGCGGCCTGCAATCCCCACGGCGTCGTGCAGGCCGGTGTGCACGGGCTCATACTCGACGCGGCCATGAACTTCGCCATCAACGCGGCACTTGCCGGGCGGGACCGCACCCGGGCGACGCTCGAGATGAAGGTGGAGACCATGCGGCCGGCCCTGGTCGGCGAGCCCTACGCCCTGCGCGGCGAGGTGGTTCGGATGGCCCGGCAGGTCGCCTACGCAGAGGCGTCGGTGAGCGACGGCGCGGGACGACTGGTGAGCCGGTCCACCGGAACCTTCCTGCTCCACCGCCACCCGGAGGATCAAGCTCCGGCGGACGCAATGCCGCCGAGCGTCGTGGCAGGGGCCTGAGGCCCCGACGGGCCGGCTGATCGCCGCCTCCCCGTCGCGACCCTCCCCGGGGGAGGGTCGCCAGAGTCCGACGCCGACGCCATGCCGGCCGCACTGGGAACGCAGGAGCACTCGTGGACCGAGTCGGGTTCGATGCAGGTGTCTGCCGGGTGTGCGAAGGCCCGTGCCCTGCAGGCTTCGCCCTCTGCTTCTGCTGTCGGACCGCGGTCCGACAGTTGCAGCTGCCGCTCGCCCCGGTGGTGGCGATCACCACCTACCGCGTCGGCGACAGGACCCACCGGCTGCTCCGCGGCTACAAGGACGCTCCGGTGGGCGAGGTCCGCCGCCGGTGCGTCGGGGCGCTCTCCGCCCTGGTCGAGCGGTGGATGGCCGACAACGCCGGGCGGCTGCGCGAGCGGTTCGGGCACCCGTGGAGCGTGGTGGCAACCGTCCCGTCGTCGTGTCGACCGACCGGTTCCCCGGCGGATGCCGTGGCCACCCGTGTCCCCGACCTGGCCCGGCTCCACTGTGCGCTGCTGGTGCGGGGTGCCGGGGAGGTCGACCATCTGGTCGCCTCACGCCACGGATTCGAGCTTGCGCCGGGCATCGACCCGGGCTGGCTCCGCGCCCAGAGGGTCCTGGTCTTCGACGACAGCATCACCACCGGGGCCCGCGCCCAGAGCGCGGTGGCGGCGCTGCGAAGGGAGGGCGCCCGTGTCGCAGGGGTGCTGGCGGTGGGGCGGGCCACCGCCGCGCACGGCCCGCCCGCTCCCCTGGCGCCGTGCAGCGCCCGGCGAGCGGCGGAACCGACCTGAGCTGCCCGAACGGGATCGTCGGATCGGTTGGTATAGTTGCTTGTTGCAAGCACGTAGAGGGCCGATCGGCAGTCCGCCCGGGCGGACGTGAGCTGGCCCTCCCGGATCCACATCGTGGCGGCTCCTCGTCGCGGCGGTGTGAGAGGACGACTCCATGACGGCGACATTGACCAAGGTGACCGGCCCATCGTCCACCGAACCTCCGTCGGGGGGAGCGGCCCAGCCGGCGCGGCGGGTGTCGGCGGACCTGGAGCGGTCGCTGACCGAAGCGGCCCGGGCCATGCTGCGCCTCGGGGTGCCCCAGAGCGCCCTGCCGGAAGGGGTCTCCATCGACCGTGCGGGCTACTGGCTCCTGGTGCGTGCCTCGGAGCGGGCGCCGGTCCGCCTGTCGGATCTGGCGGAGTGCGTGGAGCTCGACCTGTCGACCGTCAGCCGCCAGATGCGCGACCTGTTGGCCTCGGGGTTGATGGTCAAGGTTCCCGATCCCCATGACGGCCGGGCCTCGCTGCTCAGCCTCTCCGATCGCGGCCGGGCCGTGCTCGAGGCTGTGTCCGAGGCCCGGCGCGACCTGCTGGCCGAGGCCATGGACGACTGGACGGACGAGGAACGGGGCGCGCTGGCCGGCGGGCTCTCCCGTCTGAGTGCCGGTCTCCAGCACACCCGGGACGCAACGGAAGAGACGAGATGAGCATCGACACACCAGCACGGGGGAACGACCCCGCACCCGGGGCGGAGGTGGCCGCGGCTCCCGCGCCGGACGGGCTGCCGACCGGAGAGGGACCGATGGTGGCGCTGACCCACCGGCAGATCCTGATCGTGTTCAGCGGGCTGATGCTCGGCATGTTCCTGGCCGCCCTCGACCAGACCATCGTGGGGACCGCCCTCCCCACGATCGTCAACAGCCTGCACGGGCTCAACCACATCAGCTGGGTGGTCACCGCCTACCTGTTGACCTCGACCATCTCGACACCGCTCTACGGAAAACTGTCCGATCAGTTCGGCCGGAAGGGCATCTTCCAATTCGCCATCGTCGTCTTCCTGGTCGGGTCGGCACTGTCCGGCGTCAGCCAGAACATGGGCCAGCTGATCGCCTTCCGCGGCATCCAGGGACTGGGGGCCGGGGGTCTGATGGCCATGGCCATGACCATCATCGCCGACATCGTCTCGCCGCGTGACCGGGGTCGGTACCAGGGGTACTTCGGGGCCACCTTCGCCCTCTCCTCGGTGGCCGGACCGCTGCTCGGTGGCGTGTTCACCGACAATCTGAGCTGGCGGTGGATCTTCTACATCAACCTGCCCATCGGCATCGTGGCCCTCATCGTCACCTCGGCCGTCCTCAAGCTCCCCTTCCGCCGCCAGTCCCACCAGATCGACTTCCTCGGCGCCGGGCTGATGATGCTGGGCGTGACCTCGGCACTGCTGGTGACGGTCTGGGGCGGCACCCAGTACGCGTGGGGCTCCCCGATCATCATCGCCCTCTCGATCGCGGCGGTGACGATCCTCACGGTGTTCGTCCTCTGGGAGAGGAAGGCACCCGAGCCGATCCTGCCCCCGAGCCTCTTCCACATCGGGATCTTCCGGGTGGCATCGAGCGTCAGCTTCCTCGTGTCCATGGTCATGTTCGGCGCCATCATCTACCTGCCGCTCTACCTCCAGCTGGTCGACGGGGTGTCGGCCATGGTGTCGGGCCTGCTCCTGGTCCCCCTGATGCTGGGTCTCTTGATCACGTCCATCGCCTCGGGTCAGATCGTGACCCGGACCGGCCGCTACAAGCCGCTGCCGGTGATCGGCGCCGTGCTGATCACCTTGGGCATGTGGCTCATCTCCCACCTCGGCCTGCACACCTCGCACCTGACCATGAGCCTGTACGTGATCGTGCTCGGCGCCGGCGTGGGCATGACCATGCAGATCATGGTGCTGGCCGTCCAGAACGCAGTGCCGCCGACCCAGATCGGGACGGGCACGGCGGCGGTCACCTTCTTCCGGTCCCTGGGCGGGGCGTTCGGGACCTCGCTGTTCGGGGCGGTGTTCATCGCCGGCCTCACCCACTGGATCCCGGTGCTGGTGCCCGGAGCGGCGGCGTCGTCGATCCACGTGAAGGGGAGCTTCTCGATGAGCCCCGCGGAGCTCCATGCCTTTCCGGCACCGGTGCAGTACGGCATTCTGGAGTCGTTCGTCCGGTCGCTGCACTCGATGTTCCTGCTGGGCGTCCCCGTCGCCTTCGTGATGTTCCTGCTCACCTTGTTGCTGAAGCAGGCCAAGCTGCGCACCGCCTCGGGTCTCGAGCGCCCGAGCGAGGACCTGGCCATGTCCGACGCGGCCGGGGGAGCCGGCGATGCGGAGTACGACGAACGGGAGATCGGCTCAGGAGCAGCCGAGGGGCAGCCCGCCTCCGGGGACGGCATGCCGACGCCGTCCACGCCGACCACGCCGGTCGGCTAGACCGGGGAGATGCTCCTCCGCATCTTCACCGAGCCGCAGCAGGGGGCCAGCTACGACGCCCTGGTGGCGGTGGCGAAGGCCTCCGAGGACCTCGGGTTCGACGCCTTCTTCCGCAGCGACCACTATCTGAGGATGGGTGACGGCGACGGGCTGCCCGGGCCCACCGACGCCTGGGTCACCCTGGCCGGCATCGCCCGGGAGACCAACCGCATCCGACTGGGGACGCTGGTCACCTCGGCCACCTTCCGGCTTCCCGGGCCGCTGGCCATCACGGTGGCGGAAGTCGACGCCATGAGCGGCGGCCGGGTCGAACTCGGGCTGGGTGCCGGGTGGTACGAAGCCGAGCACACCGCCTACGGGATCCCCTTCCCGCCGCTGGGGGAGCGGTTCGAGCGCCTGGAGGAGCAGCTGGCCATCGTCACCGGGCTGTGGTCGACACCGGTCGGCGATCGGTTCGGCTTCACCGGCCGCCACTACCAGGTGAGCGACAGCCCGGCTCTGCCCAAACCGGTCCAGAGGCCGGGGCCCCCGATCATCATCGGTGGAGGTGGACCGGCCCGCACGCCGCGGCTGGCCGCCACGTTCGGCTCCGAGTTCAACTTGGCGTTCTGCCCGCTGGAGGTCACCGGTGACCAGTTCGAACGGGTGCGTGCCGCCTGCGAGGTCGCCGGGCGTGACCCGGGCTCGCTGGTCCTCTCCGCGGCCCAGGCCGTGTGCTGCGGGCGGGACGAGGTCGAGATCGCCGGACGGGCCGCGGCCATCGGGCGCGAGGTGGCCGAGCTGCGCGAGCACGGCCTGTGCGGCACCCCCGACGAGGTGCTCTCCAAGCTGGCGGCCTACACGGCGTTGGGGGCGGAGCGGATCTACCTGCAGATCCTGGACGTGGCCGACCTGGACCATCTGGCGCTGATCGGCGAGGCGGTCCTGCCCCACTGCGCGGCGCTCTGACCCGTTCCGACCCTCCGGGCCACGTGGCCCGGCGGGGTGTCGGGCCGTCGTTCAGACGGGTGACGTCCGGGCCGCCGATGGGCCAGACGCGTCCCCCATCGGCCACCCTTCGGCGACCAGGGACACCGACTGCGCCCGGGCCTCGAAGGAGTGCGCCCGGGTCGAAAGCATGAGCTCGTCGGCGCCGGTGCGGCACTGCAGGTCGGCCAGGCCCCGGAGCACCGAGTCCGGATCACCGATCAGGTGGGTGGAGGTGGCCGACTCGACCACCGAGCGCTCGTCCGGCGTGTACCGGTAGGCGGCAGCCTCCTCGGGGCTGGGGAGTGGGCCCAGCCTCCCGGTCCGGAGTTGGAGGACGGCCAGCGCCGAGGGACCGGCCAGCCACTCGGCCTCCGCCTGACCGGGGGCGCACAGCACGGAGACGGCGACCATGGCGTAAGGCCGCCCGAGCACCGCGGACGGTTGGAACACCGAGCGGTACCGCTCGAGCGCCAGGTCCAACTGACCGGGGCTGAAGTGGTAGGCGAAGGCGAAGGGGAGGCCCAGCAGGCCGGCCAGCTGCGCACTGAAGGTGGACGATCCCAGCAGCCACACCTCGGGGAGGTACCCCCGGCCGGGCACCGGTGCCGGATGGGTCGGGGGGCCGTCGGACGGGGCCAGGTAGTCGATCAGCTCGACCACGTCGTGGGGGAAGTTGTCGGGCCCGAGGTCGCCGGCGCGCCGGAGGGCGTGGGCCGTGACCGGATCGGTGCCCGGGGCCCGGCCCAGCCCGAGGTCGATCCTTCCCGGATGGAGGGCCTCCAGTGTGGCGAACTGCTCGGCGATCACCAGCGGAGCGTGGTTGGGGAGCATCACCCCGCCGGCACCCACCCGCAGGGTGGTCGTGGCGTCGGCCAGATGGCCGATCAGCACCGCCGGTGCCGAGCTGGCGACCGCCGGCATCCCGTGGTGCTCCGCCACCCACATGCGGTGGAAGCCCAGGGTCTCGATCAGCCCGGCGAGACGGGTGGTCTCGGCCAGGGCATCGGCCGGGGTGGACCCGCGTGCCACGGTGGCGAGGTCGAGGACGGAGAGAGGGACCACGACCGGTACAACACCGCCGTGGCGGGCGCGCTTCCCCGGCCGTCGACCAGGGTCAGGCCGCCTGTGCGGTCAGCTCCTCGATGCGGGCCAGCGTCTTGTCCATGTTGGCCCTGGTCTTCTCGGGGAGCCCGCCCATCTTGAGGAACGGCCGCTGGTGGTCCCGGGAGATGTCCCAGCTCTCGGTGACCCTGGTGCCGCCCTCGACCGGCTCGAGCTCGTAGCGCCAGATCCGCCCGCCCACGACCTTGCCCGCGAACCCGCCGGCTCGTGCCTGCCAGGCGATCCGCCGGTTCTCCTCGAACTCGATCACGGTGTTGGCCATCGAGTAGCTGATGCCCATGTGCATCGACATGCCGAAGGTGGCGCCCTCGGACAGGCGCTGAGGGGACCCTTCCTTGACCTGCTTCACGGTGCCCGAGCCGTCGATGTCGGGGTGGCGGGCCGCGTCGGCGATCAGATCGAAGATGGCCCCGGGTGGTGCCGGGATCACCCGCTCCACTGAGACGATGTTGCCTTCCATGCCGTCCTCCGCTCTCGATGGGTCCTGGTGCGCCGTCAGCCTACCGGTGGGCTGGCCCGTCGGACCTGCCCGGTCGGTCGTGGCGTGAACGGGCGGGCGGAACGGTCCGGAGCGAACTGGCATCATCAGGTCCGTGACCGGAGGATCGCTGACCGAGGTCGTGGCATCGCTCGGGGAGCGGGACCCGGTGCTGGCCACGCTGATCGACCGGCACGGCATGCCGCCCCCGCGGCGGCAGGTCCCCGCCGCCGAACGGTTCGCGGCCATCGCCCGGACCATCGTCTACCAACAGCTGGCGGGCAGGGCTGCGGCCTCCATCCACGGCCGCTTCACGGCGGCGCTCGGAGGGTCGGTCACCGCCGAAGGCGTACTGGCTGCTCCGCCCGCCCTGCTGGCGTCCAGCGGACTCAGCGCATCGAAGGCCGCGTCGATCCGGGATCTGGCCGACAAGGTGGTCTCCGGCGAGATCGGGCTGGAACGGATCGGCCGGCTGTCCGACGGCGCGGTGGTGGAGCACCTGACCCAGGTGCGCGGCATCGGGCCATGGACGGCGCAGATGTTCCTCTTGGGCACGTTGAGCCGGCTCGACGTGTGGCCGACCGGCGACTACGGGGTCCGGGCAGGGTTCGCCAGGGCGTGGGTCCTGCCCGGCATTCCGTCGCCCGGCCAGCTGGACGCGCTGGGCGAGCCGTTCCGTCCCTACCGGAGCCTGGTGGCCTGGTACTGCTGGCGGGCGGCGGACGACCGGACCGGAGGAACCTGAGGGAACACGTGCGACGCCTCGCCGATCGACCGGTGCCGGCGCCCGAAGTGGGCGCGGGTCTCAGGCGATCGGCAGGCTGTCGGCCAGCAGTCGCGACACCTTCTCGACGGTCCGGGAGTCCATCGCCACCGGTGCCTGCATCCGGCTGGCAACGAGCCGGGGCCAGCCGACCCGCACCTCGCCGATCTCGATGGCGGAGGCGAACCCCCATTCGGCCCTGGGGAGGCAGAGCATGGCGTGCACCGGGACCTCCGGCCCCCAGGGGGTGTTCCGGAGAGCTGCCCGTACGGCGTCCACCTGTCGGCAGACGTTCGCCACCGTGTCGGCGCAGTTCCGCCGCCCGACGTGGAGCTCCTCGGGGCCGAGGTCCGAGATCGGGCCCGGGCGCCTGGTGTGGGCCAGTCCCTTGTAGTTCTCGGTGTGGACGACGGAGACGCCGGCGGGGGAGACGGCGATCAACCGGATTCGGGCCTTCCAGTCCGGTAGCCGCCGGTGCTGAAGGACCACGACACCGTCGCCCACGATCTCCAGGCGAGTCCGTTCCCGGCGGTCACGGCCGGACCGCCGCACCCGCCCCGGGGACGATCTCCGGGCCGTGTCGGCATGCGTCGCCGATCCGACGGCCGGATCAGTCGCTCGATTCGATTCCTGTGCGTCCGCCATCCGCCACATGGTAGGGGAGGAGGCCGCCGCACGGTCGATCCGGGGCCGCAACCTAGTGTTGGGTTGGTATGGACGAAACACCGGGGCAAGACGGCACGGGCGGCGCCCCCCTCCCACCGGGGTCGTTGGGCGTGGTGATCGTCGACCACGGGTCGCGTAGACAGGATGCCAACCGGCGCCACGAGGACTTCGTGCGGGCATGGGCCGCGCGCAGTGCCCACCCCGTCGTGGAGGCCGCCCACATGGAACTGGCCGAACCTTCCATCGGCACCGCCTTCGACGCGTGCGTGGCGGCCGGCGCCACCACCGTGGTGGTCGCCCCCTACTTCCTGTGGCCGGGGAACCACTGGGATCGGGACATCCCCGCGTTGGCGGCCCGGTCGGCTGCCCGCCATCCTGGCGTCCACTACCTGGTGTCGGCTCCGCTCGGGCCCCACCCCCTGCTCATGGACATCGTCGATCAGCGCATCGCGTACTGCATCGCCCATGTGGCCGGTGACGTTCCCGAGTGCGATGTCTGCGCCGGAACCGGCAGTTGCCGCCTGGTCTGACCGAGGCGCAGGCCAGACGGGTGCGGCGGCCTATCCGGCGCAGCGGTCTCCCAACCAAGGCTGCTGGCCGTCGAGGGCGTAGAGGGCGACGGCCACTGTGTCCTGATCGGCCCTGGACGCGGTGTTCGGTGGCACGCCGACCAGGCCGGGAAGACCGGCGGCCTGTGCCGCCAGGTCCCAAGTCGACTGGCCGAACTGGAACGCACCCATATAGGTACCGCCCGGCGAGACCGCCGCGTAGTTGCCGCCCGACTCGGCCTGCACGACGCACTGGAGGAACGGGTTGAGCGCAGGGTCGGTGCTGGCGCCGCCCGCGCCGCCGCCGGCCGACGGTGCCGGCACCGGTGCCGGTGCGGTGGATGCGGTCGAGCTCTGGGCCGGGGAGGCTGACGGAGAGGTCGATGTCGGAGCTGACGGAGCACGTGTCGTCGGAGCTGACGGAGCACGTGTCGTCGACGACTTGGCTGCCGCGCGCTGCGCAGCTGCAACTGCCGCGGCGGCTGCCGCGCTCTGTGCGGCCGCCTGCTGGGCCACCGCTGTGGCCAGCTGCCCGGTGACCTGTGCCTGGACGGACTGCAGTTGCTGTTCGCTACCGGTGGCATGCCCGAGGTAGGAAGACTGTTGCGTCTGGTCCGTCTGGTCCTGGGCCTGCTGGCGTTGGAGCGTTGTCTGCTGTGCCAGGAGGGTGCGTTGCGCGGTGCGCAGCTGATCCATGGCGGTGGTGATGTTGCCCACCGCGATGCTGCTGTACTCACTGGCCGCCTGGGCAGCTTCGCCACCCCCGGAGAACAGCGCGGCGTCAGCGCTGGAGGCCTGCGTGCCGGCGTCCATATAGGAGTTGATCGCCTGGTGACGGACGCCGGCGGTCTTTGCCGCGATCAGCTGCTCGTCCTGACTGATCTGCTGGCCGATCTGCGCGATCGTGCGGGCGTCGGAGGCCACCTTCGCCGATGCCACCGAGTACTGCTGTTGATAGGCGTCGATCTGCAGCTGCTCCTCGACCAACTTCTGAGAGATCGTTGCCGCCTGCGCCTGCAGATCCGTGATCTGGTCGGCCCCGGCGGGTCGGGAAACGAGGACCACCGTCAAGGAGGTCAGAGCGACGAGAGTCGAGAGAAGCACCGCCGGAATGAACAGTCGACGGTGCGCTCCTGCGTTTAACTCCGCCATCGGTGCATACCGGGCGTGAAACACAATGGGATACCAACCTAGTTGCCGGCCAGTGCTGAAACAAGCCACCCGTGGTGCCGAACCGGGGGAAATCGGCGACCCCGTATACCGAAGGGCCTGGTGGCAGGGGGTGCGATGTCGCTGCTTGGAGCACGCTCCCGGGCACGCACACGCGTCGGGTTTCGTGCACTATCCGCTACCCGTCGACCCGCTCCATCCGCACCGTGAACAGCTTCCCTACCCACCGGCCGAGGTGAGGAACGCCTGGCGTGACGGGTACCTCATGATCGTGACGGGTACCTCATGATGGAGACGAACGGGAGGCCTCGCCTCCCGCTCCGATGACCTGCGAGTCGATGTGCCCGGCGAACACAAAGCTCCCGCCGTTGGCCTCGACGACCTCGCGCACGGCCTCGGCGTAGCGCACGGCCGCCCTCGTCGCGACTCGTGTCAGAGTGTCTGCCATGATGTTCGTCGAGGTAAGCGAAACGGGTATGCGATGCACGTGATCATCCTCGGCAGCGGGAGCCCACTGCCCGACCCGGTCCGGGCCGGTCCGTCGACGCTGATGCGCACGTCGGCCGGGGACCTGCTGTTCGATTGCGGGCGGGGGGTCCTCATGCGCGCCGCGGCGGCCGGCTCAGGGGCGGGGGCATTCCGTTCCCTCTTCCTGACCCACCTCCACAGCGACCACATCACCGACTTGAACGACATCTTCACCATGCGGTGGGCTCTGTCGTTCGAACCGAACCCGCTGCCCGTCGTGGGCCCGATCGGCACGGATGCCCTGCTGCGTGCCACCGAGGCGATGCTCGAACCGGATATCGGCTATCGACTCGCCCACCACGCCGATCTGCAGTGGAGACCCTCCTCGACGGTGACCGAGGCCGAGCGGGGGGTGGTCTTCGACGAAGGCGGGGTGCGGGTCACGGCAGCTCCGACCGATCATGCGCCGGTCCGGCCGACACTGGGCTTCCGGATCGACGACGGGGGGCAGTCGGTGGTCGTGGCCGGCGACACGGTGCCCTGCCGGGGCCTCGACGAGCTGTGCGGCGGGGCCGACGTGCTGGTCCACACCGTGGTCCGGAGCGATCTCCTCGAGCAGATCGGCCTGCCGCGGCTCACCGACGTGATCGGCTACCACTCGTCGGTGCCGGACGCCGCCCGGACGGCCGCACGTGGCGGTGTCCGGACCCTGGTGCTCACCCATCTCGTTCCGGCACCGGCACCGGGCACCGAGCAGGAGTGGCTCGACCAGGCCGCGGCCGAGTTCGAAGGCGAGGTGGTGCTGGCCACCGACCTGGCGATCATCGACATCGCCCGCTGACCGACGGGCGTCGATCGGCCCGCGGAGCCCGCTCAGTCGCCGGGCGCGTCGCCGATGAGGGGGCGGATCCGATCGATGAACGGGAGGGAGCGGACGACGAAGGCGCCTTCGGGCAGGTCGTCCTCGCGGTCCGACCACGAGACCTCCAGGCGGTCCCACCTGCGGTCATCGCCGACGACGGTGCCTTCGACCTCGAACGCCGCCCCTTCGGCCACCGGGCCGGAAGGGGACGAACCCGCCGGAAACGCGGTGAATCGCACGATCCCCGACCCGTCGGGCTCTCCCCGTACGGGGCCGGTGGGCAGCGAGCACATGATGACGGTGAAGTCCATCCCGGCGTCCTTGTGGACCCGTTTCTCCTGGAAGTCCCGGCGGGACTGCATGTCGATGAAGGATCGACGCGTGGGGTAGCGGACGATCCCCATCCGGTGCCACTCCGGATCGGGGCCGCCGTCGGGCCCGACGCTGTCCCCGAAGTAGGCGACGTCTGCCCCGATGTCCGCCAGGACCTCGGTGGGGGCATACCGGTCGTCGGCCTCACGGCCGGAGATGCCGCTGACCGCGCCCTCGCCGTAGTCGGCCCGCTCCTTGTACCGCATGAAGTTGACCATCCAGATCGGCCCGTCCTCCTCGGGGGGCCGTGTGGCCAGGTGCTGGGCGTACGCGAAGTCGATGGTTCCGAAGTCCATGACTGCAAGGTAACAGTTGACAGTATGAATGCCAATAGATAGCTTCGGCCGAGCCGGGAGGTTTGAACACCTTGGGGTCCGTATAGTCGGATCCCATGGTCCGCACACCCGCCGGTCCCGAGGGCATCAGGTCTGGTGCGCGGAGTGCCGGGACGAGAAGGCTGGCCACCTCGGCGGGCAGGACCTGGGGGTCCGCATGGACGGGGAAGGGGATCCGGATCCGATGACCGGACGTGGCCGGCCCTGGTTCGCGCACCTGTGGGACCGGAACCTCCACCGCTATCCGGACCCGAGGGCCCGCTACGGTTATTTGGCCGTCGTGGTGCTGACCACCATCGTCCTCTACTACCAGCAGTACGTGGGTGGAGCGGTGGCCCCCTCCGTCCTCGCCCACTTCGACATGTCGTTCCGCTTCTACCTGACGGTGATCGTGGTGTCGAGCGTGGCCGGGGCGGTCGCGTCACTGCTGGCCGGTCTGGCCGACCGATGGGGACGGGCCAACATGGTCGTCTGGGGGCTGCTCGTGGCCAGCACGATCACCGCCTTCGGCATCCCCAACGCCTCATCCTCCATGGTCTACGGCGTGCTGATCGCGGGCGTCGGTTTCATCGAGGGCATGGTCCTCGTGGCCACGCCCGCCCTGGTCCGGGACTTCTCACCGCAGGTCAAGCGCGGCGCGGCGATGGGGTTCTGGGTCCTCGGCCCGGTGGTGGGCAGTCTGGTCGTCTCCGAGGTCGCCTCCAACACGCTCGCCCACCTGCATCCGTGGCAGGACCAGTTCCACATCGCGGGGATCACCGGGTACGCGATGTTCGTCGTCGCCTTCCTGACCCTGCGGGAGCTCTCCCCGCCTATGCGCGACCAGATCATGGTGTCGATGCGGGAGCGGGTGCTGATCGAGGCCAGGGCCCGGGGGATCGACCCGATCGCCGCGGTCCGCAACCCGTGGCGCCAGATGGCCACGGTGCGGATCGTGGTGCCGGCGCTGGGTCTGAGCGTCTTCCTCCTCATCTACTACGCCGCCGTCGGGTTCTTCGTCATCTACTTCAGCTCGGTCTTCGGGTTCTCGGAGGCCCGGGCCAACGGCTTGGGCAACTGGTTCTGGGCAGCCAACGCGGTCGCCGTGGTGGCGGTCGGCATCGTGTCGGACCGGGTGGGGGTGCGGAAGCCCTTCATGGTCGTCGGTGGCGCGGGCGCCATCGTGATGGCCGCCATCTTCGCCAGCCGGGCGACGCACCCGGCCACGGCGTACTCGTCGTTCATCGTCATCATCTCGATGCTGTCGGTGAGCCGCGGGATCGCCTACGCGCCGTGGATGGCAGCCTTCACCGAGACGATCGAGGAGCGCAACCCGGCACTGGTGGCCACCGGGCTCGCGGTGTGGGGTTGGATCCTCCGTGTCGTCGCGGCCCTCTCCTTCCTGGTCCTGCCCTACGTGGTCACGTCGGTCTCGCCGGTCGTCGACTACGGGACGCAGGTCAAGGCGATCACCGTGCGGTACGCACCCCAGGTCACCACCCTGGCCGCGCTCGACCCCGCCACCCTGGCCGCGCTCCAGAAGAACATCGGTGACCGGGCGGCCATAGCGGCGGCGTCGTCGCAGATCGTGGCGCGGCTGCACACCACCCCGCTGGGGGCCCTCGAGCGCCTGCTGGCCCTGCGCTCCATGCCCCGATCGGTCCGGGAGTACCTGGCCGCCCACGGGCCCCAGGTGCGGGCCGCGCAACAGGAGGCCCCGGCGCAGTGGGAGCGCTGGTGGTGGGTGTGCGTCGCCGGTGAGGTGCTGTTCCTCCCGACCATCTTCTTCCTGGTCGGACGGTGGCTCCCTGCCACGGCCCGCCGTGACGCAGAAGAGCATCGGCGGATGGTCGATGCGGAGCAGGCGCACCTGTCCGACCGACCCTCCGGTGCCGTGGTGCCGAGCCCGACGGCTTGACGCCCGCTTCAGGTTCCCCGAGGGGCCGGGCAGCACCGGCCCGGTGCCGACGACGCACCCTGACGGTGCACCGGGCGAGTGGTCAGGGCGGATCGGGACAGACCGCGACCCCGCGGGTGAACCAACTCCGGGGCTTCGGGCCGACCCCGTACCGCTGTGCGACGTCGTCGAGCGCGAAGCCCGCTCCTCGGACCAGGACGACCGGGTCCGAGGTGAGACGGCAGCCACCGGTGACGCCCCGATTCGCTTCTGTGCGATCCGGAAGGCCGTGGTGGGGACTCCCGGAGCGCTACGTGAAGATGATCTCCCCTCCGGCAGCCATCTCGTAGAATTCGCCAACGGTGATGATGCCCATGACCTGCTCGACCAGGTCGTCCTCGGTGAGCTCGAACAGGTCCACCGATGCCTTGCACGCGTAGATCCCCGCCCCGGTGTCGGCGATCATCTCGACGAACTCGGGAATGGGAGGGATGTCGAGCTTCTCCATCTTCTTCTCGAGGTAGTGGGTCATGACCGAGGACACCCCCGGCAGGCCGCCGGCCATCGTGGCCAGGTGCAGCCCGGGGTTGCCGACGGTGGCCACCTTGATGTGGTCGATCCTGGACCGGTGCACGACGTCGAGGCCGAAGAACGTGAAGAAGAGGTTGGCGTCGATCCCCTCGGCTCGGGCACCGTTCGCCATGATCAGCGCCGGGTACACGCCTTCGAGCGAGCCTTTCGAGACGATGATCGATACCTTTTCGATGGTGTCGCTCATGGCGCACCTTCCTTTCGTGGTCCGGGACCCGACGAGTGGCTAGATGCAGCCGCGGGGCTTGGGGATGCCGGCGATCTTGGCTGCGATCTTGGCCGGGCCCTTGGGGAAGAGCTGGTAGAGCTCCTTGACCGTGACGCCCGAGGTCTTGCCGAGCACGCGGACGGTCGGTCCCGTCCCCTTCTCGGCGTACTCCGTCCGCATGAACTTGATGACCTGCCAGTGCGGCTCGGTGAGCTCTTCGATGCCCTGGGCCCGGGCGATCTCCGGGGCCATGGCCTCGGTCCACTGACCGGGGTTCTCGAAGAACCCCTCGTCGTTGACCTTCACTTCTGTTCCGGCATAGGTGACAACGGGCATGGTCGGCTCCTTTCAGCTGATCCGGTGGGTGGCGCGGGCGGTCATGGGACGCCCTCTTTGTCCTTGCCCCGGGTGGGCATCGCCGAGCCGACACCGGGCAGGTCGTGACCTGGCAGGAGGCTGTGCCAGTAGAGGGACTGGAACATCAGCTTGCCCAGATGGTTGAGCCGCGACTCCTTGAGCAGCGGGAGGCCCACGCCGGCGGGGAAGTGGCCCGGGAGGGGCTCGACGTCGTAGTTGAAGTCGATCAGCAACGCCTTGCCGAACCCGGTCTCGATGAAGCAGTTGGCGTGCCCGTCGTAGCTGCCGTCGAGCGGCTCGTCGGCCAGGAAGCGCCGGATGTTCTCGACGAGCACCTCGCCTTCGAAGTGGGTGACCGACCCGGCCTTGGACGTGGGCACGCCGGCGGCATCGCCGATGGCGAAGACGTTGGGCTTGGTGGTGGACTGCAGCGTGTGCACGTCGACCGGCACGAAGCCCAGGTCGTCGCCGAGGCCCGGGGACCGCGACACGTAGGCCGCTCCTCCATGGAGCGGCACCACCACGGCCAGGTCGAAGCCGACCTCGCGCCCGTCGTAGGACACCAATCGCCCGCCGGGCCCGTCGACCTCCCCGGTGTTGAACTCGGTCACGAGGGCGACGCCCTTCTCCTCGAGCAGGCCGGCCAGTCTCGCGGCCGCCACCGGCTTGGTGAACGCCCCGTCCAGCGGGGTCACGTACGTCAGTTCGACGCGCTCGCGAACTCCCTGCTGTTGGAAGAACCAGTCCGCCAGGAAGCAGAACTCGAGGGGGGCGACCGGGCACTTGATGGGCATGTCGACCACGTTGACCACCACCCGGCCTCCCTCGAAGTACTCGAGTGCGTCATGGAGGCCGGCCGCTCCGTCCCGGTCGTAGAAGGTGAAGACCTTCTCCCTCCACCCCGGACCGGTGAGGCCCTCGGTCTCCTCCTCGACCAGTACGCACCCGGTGGCGACGACCAGCACGTCGTACTCGAGCACGGTGCCGTCCTGGAGTTGCACGCTGTCCGACTCGGTGTCCACGTGGTCGATCGGGACCTGCCGGAACTCGATTCCCTTGTGCAGCTGGTGCGCCCGGGACCGCACGATCTCGTCGGCGTCGGCCAGGCCGAAGGGGACGAACAGCAGCCCCGGCTGGTAGACGTGGGCATCATCCTGGTCGACAACCACGATCTCGAGGTCGTCGGTGGGATAGAGGCGCCGCAGCCGGTTGGCACTCAGGGTGCCTCCAGTGCCGCCGCCGAGGATGACGACTCGCTTGGGCATCTGTCCATCCTGGCGTGCCGCGACGCCGGCGGGTAGGGCATTTCGTCCCTTCTTCCGCGCCGGTGAAGGGCGCGTTCTGGCAGGTGAGAGCCTGTGTCGGCTGCTCAAGTGCCCTGTGGGCATCCCGCTCCCGGCATCGGCCGGTCCGATCCGGGCATCCCGTCAGCCGTCTGCGGAGTGATACCCCAGGGCGTATGTGCAGAAGAGTGACATGCCGGAAGTGCGGTCGTCCATCGTGGAAGGGCTGCGGTGCTCACGTGGAGCAGGTGCTCCGCGACGTACCGCCCGCTGAACGTTGCCAGGGCCGGACCGAGGAGGCTCCCGCCAAGCGGCGCTTCTGGGCGTCCCGCTCGTCGATGACGGCGGGGAAGCAGGAGTGAACACACCGAGGGCGACGGCGGAGAGCGGGACAGCGGATCGGACGAGGCGTGTGGTGATCATCGGGGGCGTCGCCGGAGGGATGTCGACGGCGACGCGGCTCCGCCGGCTCGACGCCAGGGTCGACAGCGAGGTCGTCGCCATCGACCGGGCCCGTGGTCGTCTACTGCGAAGCGGGCCGGCGAGGGCACACGGCGACCGCGTTGTTGCGCGAGCTCGGAGTCGAGGCCCGCAATCTCGATGGCGGCTACAGGACCTGGTTCGCACCGATGCGCTCCCGGGCGCAGGTCGCAGGTCGCAGCGATCGTCCCTACGCCAGCTTCGTGAAGAGCCGCTGGACCTCGTCGATCGGGGAGCCGGCAGCTTCGGCGTCGTCGGGGTGCTCGATGCAGTACACGAGGCCGTTGGTCATGAGCCGGAACCCCGGGGGGGAAATGCCTGGTCAAGCCCGAGAGTTTGCATCCCGTTCACCTTCCGGTCACGCTTCACCACGGGGGAACGTTCGGTGCGTTGTTCCGGGTAGCAGAGGGGGACCGTTGAGACCAGGGCCGGAAGGAAGTACGGCGAGGGGAACCGGTCCGGTGTTCGATCGGCGACTTTTCCTGGGAGGAGCGTTGGCTGCGGGCACCGGTGCCCTGTTGTCGGCATGCGGATCGCCCTCCACGGTATCCAAGGCTGCGTCGACCGCTCCGGCCGGATCGGATCTGGGGGCCATCGAGCACGTGGTGTTCCTCATGCAGGAGAACCGGTCGTTCGACCACTACTTCGGCTCCTACCCGGGAGTTCGGGGGTTCGACGCCCACCCTGCGGGCGACCTCGGCGCGTTCTCCCAGCCCTATGCCGCGAACGCCACCCGGTCGCCGGTCGGTCGCCAACTGCCGTTCCGCCTCGAGGTGGCCTCAGATCAGGGTGAGTGCACCCATGACCTGAGCCACGATTGGCTGCCTCAGCACCTCTGCCGCGGGGGCGGCTCGATGGACGCGTTCGTGAGCACCCACACCTCACCCCAGTTCGAGGGCCCGGCCAACGGTGTTCTCACCATGGGCTACTACACCCGTTCCGATCTCCCGTATCACTACGCGCTGGCCGATGCCTTCACCATCTGTGACGGCTACCACTGTTCGATCATGGGACCCACCCACCCCAACCGGTTGATGTCGATCTCGGGGACCATCGACCCTTCGGGGACGCACGGCGGGCCGGTGCTCATCACCAACCCATCACCCGATGCGCGGTTCAGCGTCGACTGGACGACCATGCCCGAGGTGCTCGAGGACGCGGGCGTGTCGTGGAAGGTCTACACGCCACCGGGTCCGGCCTTCCGGGTGAGCTCCCCGGAGGTGCTGTACGTCTCCGATGCCATCCTGCCGTACTTCTCCCAGTACTCGGACCCGAACTCGCCGCTGTACCAGAAGGCGTTCAACCCGACCTTCCCCGACACCTTCACCCAGGACGTGCGGGCGGGGACCCTTCCCAAGGTGTCGTGGATCATCCCTCCGCTGGGCTACGACGAGCATCCGCCGGCGCCGCCGGCCCTCGGAGCCTGGTTCATCGACCAGGTGCTCCAGACGCTGACCTCCAATGAGAACGTGTGGTCGAAGACGGTCCTGTTCGTCATGTACGACGAGAACGACGGGTTCTTCGACCATGTGGCACCTCCGGTGGCTCCGCCCGGCACTTCGGGGGAGTACCTGACCGTGCAGCCCCTTCCCGCCGACGCCCAAGGGGTGGCGGGGCCGCTCGGACTGGGATTCCGGGTGCCGATGATCGTGGTCTCGCCGTTCAGCCGCGGGGGCTATGTCTCGTCGGAGACGTTCGACCACACCTCCCAGCTCCGGTTCCTCGAAGAGCGCTTCGGGGTGAAGGCGCCGAACATCTCGGCCTGGCGCCGCAGCACGGTGGGCAACCTCGCCGGCACCCTGCGAATGGGCAGTGCGCAGACGTCGCCGCCGGTCCTTCCGTCCACGTCCGACGACACCGTGGCGTACGTCGACTCCCTCGGTTGCCAGGCCGGCGACATCCTCGAGGTCGACAGCAGCCAGCCTCCGTATCCGTTACCCGATCCGCAGGTCATGCCGACCCAGGAGCCTGGCGCTCCGAAGCGGGTCTGAACGACCACGCTCGACGGCGCGGACCGGCCGAGCCTGGAGTAGCGGCATCGGCTCGGCTCGAGGATGCCGTGCGGTCCCCCTGCTCCTCATCGTTGTGCCCGATGACCGGCTCACACCTCCCGGCCCCGCTATGGCAATCGCGGCCGAGACGCCTGCCGTCGATTGGTTTCGCACCCATCTGACATCCTGAGGTCGGCTCGTCGAGGCGACGCCGGGTCCGGTCGCCCCGGGGTCCGGTCGGGTTCACCGTCTTCGTCGGCTACGCCGGACACCAGGGCTTGTTCCTGCGGCCGAACGATGGCCTGGTGAGCACTGCCCAACCTCCCGTCGGCCGTCGTCGCCCGAGCAATTCAATCTATGTTGAGTTCAACGGGCGTTGACTCGGGGAGGGCGGGGCCGTGTGGGCGATGATCGTCAAGGAGTTCCGCCAGCTCGAGCGGGACAGCCGGACCCTGGCGATGCTGATCGTCCTGCCCGTGCTACTCCTGGTGATCTTCGGCTACGCGGCCCGGTTCGACGTCTCGAACATCCCGACCGTCGTGGTCGGCCCCCAGGCCGAGCAGGTCGCCGCCCGTCTCGGCGCCCCGTTCCGGGTGGTGGAGGTCGACCCGGGCGCCGGCCGGTCCGTGGCGGAGTCGCGCCTGCAGGACGGCAAGGCCGTGGTCGGCGTGGTCACCGGGGGGAGCCCGCTCCTCGTGCTCATGGACGGGACCCAGCTCTTCTCCGTGCGGGCAGCGCAGACCGCGCTCGGGCACATGGCCCAGGTGGCCGGTGCGGGTGGGACGGCGCCTGCGGCGGCACGGGCGGCCACGGTCCAGATCCTCTACAACCCGAACCTGTCGACGTCGTGGATCATGATCCCGGGTCTCACCGGCCTGATCTTGGTGTTCATCGGCACCCTGGTCACCAGCCTCGGCATCGTGCGCGAACGCCAGTCCGGGACCATCGAGCAGCTTGCGGTCATGCCCTTCCGACCCTGGGACGTCATCTTCGGGAAGATCGTCCCCTACCTGCTGGTCGCATCGGTCGACCTCGTGATGATCGTGGTCGTCGGCATGCTGCTCTTCGGCGTCCCGTTCGTCGGCAGCGTCGCCACGTTCGCGCTGGGTGCGGTGCTGTTCCTGATGGTCACCCTGGGCATGGGCGTGCTGATCTCGACCGTGTCGCAGAACCAGGGACAGGCCATCCAACTGGCCATCATGTTCCTGGTCCCCCAGGTCCTGCTGTCCGGCCTGATCTTCCCGATCTCGTCGATGGCGGCGGGGGTGCGGTGGATCGCCTACGTCCTCCCCCTGACCTACTTCGTCCAGATCAGCCGGGGCGTCATGCTGAAGGGCACGCCGATCGACGCGCTCTGGGAGCCGCTCGTACTGCTCGCCGCACTGGCCGTCGTCGTGCTCGGACTGGCGGTGCTCCGGTTCAGGCGTGACCTGGCGCCGAGCGACCGGCGTCGTCGGGGCGCCGACTCCGAGCCGGAGAGCCTGCAGCCATGACGTGGGGGCTGGAGGCCGCCAGCGTCCGGTTCGGCCCACGGGTGGCATTGGACCAGGTGACGCTCACGGTACGGCCGTCGACCGTGGGCGTGGTCGTCGGCGGGGACGGAAGCGGGAAGTCCACGTGCCTCCGGGCCCTGGTGGGTCTCGTCCGGCTGAGCGGCGGCACCGTCCGCCGACCGCCGAAGCGGGCGATCGGCTACGTCCCCGCCACGGCCGGCCTGTACGTCGACCTCACCGTGGAGGAGAACCTGGCATTCTCCGGAAGGGCCTACGGGATGACCGGGCCGGAGCTCGCCAGCAGGTCGACCGAGCTGCTCGAGCAGATCGGCCTGGCGGATGCCCGAGACCGGCTCGGGGGCCACCTCTCGGGGGGGATGCAGCGCAAGCTCGCCGTCGGGACGGCGCTGCTCCATCGACCCGCCCTGCTGGTGCTGGACGAGCCGACCACCGGGATCGACCCGGTGAGCCGGGCCGAACTGTGGCGCCTCATCTCCGGAGCGGCGGCTGAGGGCGCAGCCGTCGTGGCCTCGACCACCTACGTGGACGAAGCCCGGAGGGCATCGACCCTGACGTTGTTGGAAGGTGGCCGGTCGATCGCCTCTGGCTCCCCCTCCCAGGTCGTGGCGGCCGTGCCCGGCAGGTTGGGGGTCGTCAGGGGCGGGGCACAGCCACCGGGTCTGTCGTGGCGCTGGGGAAGGACCTGGCGGGTCTGGGCCCCCTCGGGCGTTCTTCCCGTGAGCGCCGAGCCTCAGCAGCCCGACCTCGAGGATGCCGTCGTCATCGCCGCCCTGGCCGACGGGCACGGGGCATAGCGGGATGCCGGTGCTCGCCCGGGCCCGGGGCGTGACCATGTGCTTCGGCGCCCTCACCGCCGTCGACTCGGTGGACCTGGCCGTCCGGGGGGGCGAGGTGGTCGGGTTGCTCGGGGCCAACGGCGCCGGCAAGACCACGCTCATCCGGCTCGTGCTGGGACTGCTGCGGCCCACCCGTGGCAAGGTGCTGCTCTTCGGGGCACCCCCGTCGATGGGCACCCGGAGGCGCGTGGGGTACGTTCCCCAGACCCTCGGCCTCTACGACGACATGACCGTCCTGGAGAACTGGACGTTCACGGCCGCCGCCTTCGGCACGGAGCGGGGGCCGCTGCCTCCCGGCATCGGCGAGGTGCAGGACGAGCTGGTCGGGACCCTGCCGCTCGGCGTCCAGCGGCGCGTGGCTTTCGCGGTGGCGTTCTCCCACCGGCCCGAGCTCCTGGTGCTCGACGAACCCACCTCCGGAGTCGGGCCGTTGAGCCGGGCCCGCCTGTGGCAGGACATCCGCGACAGCGCCGAGCACGGCACCGGAGTTCTGGTGACCACCCACAACATGGAGGAGGCGGAGCAGTGTGACCGACTGGTGGTGCTGGTCGACGGGCGGGTGGCGGCAGACGGCACGGTGGCCGACGTCATCGGCGGCCGCCGGGTGGTCGAGGTCAGGTGCGACGACTGGAGGAGCGCCTTCGAGGTGCTCGACGCCGAAGGGCTGATCGTGCAGGTCCAGGGGGACGCGCTCCGTGTGCCCGGCACCGTCGGGCAGGTCGAGGAGATGCTGGCCCGCCACGGCGTGGGAGGGGCCGTGTCGACGGTGCCCGCCAACCTCGAGGAGGCGTTCGTCGCCGTGGCCTCGGGCACCGCACGACGATGAGCGGGTCGGGGAACGGGAGCTCTCCTAGACTTCGGGCGTGATCGCCGAGCGACTCGCGGAACTGGGGATCGAGCTTCCGCCGGTGTTCCCGCCGGCGGGCAACTACCTCGGCTGTGTCGTCCTGGACGACATGGTCCACGTGGGAGGGCATGGACCCATCAACGGGACGGAAGTCCTCCGCGGCAAGGTGGGTGCAGATCTGTCTCTGGAAGAGGGCCGACGGGCAGCGCGCATCACTGCACTGTCGATTCTGGCGACCCTGCAGTCCGAGCTCGGCGACCTCGACCGCATCGAGCGCTTCGTCAAGGTGTTCGGCATGGTCAATGTCGCTCCGGGCTTCAATCAGACCCCTGCGGTCATCGACGGATGTTCGGACCTTCTGGTCGAGGTCTTCGGCGAGGCGGGACGACACACGCGCAGTGCCGTCGGCCTGGCGGAGCTGCCGTTCGGCATCCCGGTGGAGATCGAGCTGACGGCACGCCTCCGTTCGGGCTGACGGTCCGCCCCTGTGGGCACGTCGGGTGCGATGGGCACCGGCCCCGATCTCCGGGCCCGGCGGGTGGCGAACCAGAAGCGCTCGGGGTCGAGTCGGCTACACGATCGGGCCGCGGCCGGGGTCGTCCGGTGCGGGCGCCACCCCCGATCGGTCCCGGACGGTGGCCTCGAAGCCATCCGGATCGTCAGGGGTGATGAACGGCTGCACGAAGTGGCCCACATCGAGGATGAACCCCACTCGCTTCCGGGGCCGTTGCGGATCGAAGTTCGCCCAATAGTGCGGATTCGCCGTACCCCAGATGCGACCCCTGCCGGTGAACGTGCCGATGTCGACGCGCCGGACCGAACGTATCGAAGCGTAGGGAATGCGCTTGGTGCCCCACGGGAAGTAGTACCCGCGCAGGTTGATGCCGTCCGACGTGCACTCGATCCATCGATCCCGGTAGTTGCTCGACATCAGTTGGCGTCCCACCCATGAGCTCGCAGGTCCCACCGCGGCGCGGGTCGGTGGGGTGAAGGGGTTCGGGTACCGGCTCGGTGCCCGGTTCCCCCTCGACGATAGGCGACGGTGCCCGACACCTCCTGCCTGCCCGGCCATGGGGGCCGAGCCCACACGGACCAGGGTCGCTACCTTGGCCACATGGCCGATCCGGGCGATTCGCTGATGCCGGACGTGTCCGCCTGCGCCCCCCGAGTCGCTGCGCACCGGGGCCACGCTGGTGCGACGAGTGGAGCGGGCCACCGGTGCCCGCGTGGGCGAGGAGGCGGTCCTCAACGCGCTGTGCTGCGCTGACACGGTGATCGGACTGGACGGCCATCGGCCGGCCAGGTTCCCGGTGGATGAGGCGCTCGCACTTCTGGATTGACCGTCGGCCGACGCCCCCCCGTGGCGACGGCCATGGTGCCACCGGACGACGGCCGTCATGATGGAGTTCCGCCCGGTGCCCTGATCACGAAAGGCATGTCTCGATGACCGACCACGCGATATACGAATACGTTCCCCACTACCGGACGCAGACGAAGATCGGCCCCGAGATCCCCGGGCCCGTCAAGGTTGCGGAGCAGTTCCCCCACGGGAGCGCCGCAGCCCGGTTCAACGGATGGTTCGCGGTGAAGGTGACAAGAGGAGTCGGCACGATGTGGTGCGCCTATGCCTTTGCCGCCCTCGCCTGCGTCGGGCTGCCCTCCGCCATCAGCTCGCACAGCCCCGTGGTCCTGGTGTCCTGGATCTCCCAGACCTTCCTGCAGCTGGTCCTGTTGTCCGTGATCATCGTCGGCCAGAACGTGTTGGCAGCTGCGGCCGACAAACGGTCCGAGGCCACGTTCCAGGATGCCGATGCCGTGCTGCACGAATCAGTCAAGCTCCAGGAGCATCTCCTGGCACAGGACCAGGTGCTCACCGGCCTGGTCGACAATTTGGCGAGGGTGGAGGCGCGGATCGGCTGAGCGTGGATGCGTGGATGCGTGGATGCGTGGATGCGTGGCGTCCGCGGTTGACGGGCCGCCGACGGTCCGGTTCCGGATCATCACGGAGTCACCACCCGACGGCGCCGCCCTTTATCCTGTGCGGCCTGGCGTCACTGGCTGTCCGGTGCGATGTCGGGTCCGGGGTCGCCTCCGGTCGTGGCGATGGTCAGGCGTTGGAGGTAGTGATCCCAGCCCCCGGTGTGGTCGGAGACGGCGTCGGCGGGAAGGCCCCTGTGCACGAGGCGGACACGTGTCTTGTCGCCGTCAGGGAGCAACGTGATCTCGACCTGCGTCGAGCCTGCAGGGATCGGGTGGTCCGGCTCGTCCCACCCGAAGGTGAAGACAACCTTCTCATCGGGGAGGACCTCGACGAATTCCCCGACAGAGGCGTGTCTGCCCCCCACGAGCACTCGGTACACGCCGCCAGGGCGGGGGTCGAGCTCGGCCTCGGTGCCGAGCCACATCGTGTGCAGCCCGGGATCGATCAGGAATTGGAAGATCGTCGCCGGACTGGCGTCGACCAGGACCTCTCGTACCAATTCGGCCATCAGTGGCTTCCTTTCATCTGCTGGGCGGCCTCGGACAGATCGCGCAGGCGTTCGAGGCTGCCCGTCCAGTAGTCGTCGAGGAAGTCGCGCAACTTCGCCATCTCCTCGTGGTTGGCGCGATACAGCCGGCGGGTGCCATCGCGCCGTTCGAGCACCAGCGCGGTATCCCGTAGGACGGCGAGATGCTGAGACACGGCCGAGCGGGTGACATCGTCGAACCGGGCTGCGATGTGGGCTGCGGGCAGCTCCTGGGACCAGACGAGGCGGAGGATCTCCCGTCGCCGGGGCTCCGCAAAGGCCTTGAGTGCAGCATCCACACCCTAAAGGTAAGCGTCTACTTGCGTTAGTGTCAACTGACCTATGGTGGGGCTCGCGGGGTGCACGGAGTGGGACCGGTAACGCGGTGACGTATCTGATCGACCCCGGTCTGTCGGGTTCGCCCGCTCCGGGGACGGTTCGTCGTTTCAGCCAGGCCGAGACAGGAGGGCTTCGATGCCATACGGCTTCGTAGTGTCAGATGTGTTCCGGACGACGCCGGGCGTCCTCTACGACGCCTGGATGTCGAGCGAGGGCCACAGCGCGATGACAGGCGCCCCCGCGACCGTCGATCCCCGGATAGGTGGAGCGTTCGAGGCGTGGGATGGCTATATCACCGGAAGGACGCTTGTGCTCGAGCCCGGGCGGAGGATCGTCCAGTCCTGGAGAACCTCGGAGTTCTCCGATGTCGACGGGGACTCGCAGATTGACGTGGCGTTCGAGCCGCTGGACGATGCAACAAGGATCGTCATTCGCCACGGCAATGTTCCCGATGGCCATCACAGCTACGAGGAAGGTGGCTGGCAGCAGCACTACTTCGAACCGATGCGGGCGTACTTCGAGGGGAACTGACGGGCCAAGGCGCCCGCCAGGACAGAACGGTGCGCCTGAGGAGTGCGGCGACCGCGGGACGCGATCGGAACCTCGAGAGTGGTTGCAGCTAGCGTCCGAGCCTGTCGGAGGTCGTTGCGCCCCCCCGGTGGCGGGATGAACGCGATCATGTCCGCCCTCTGCCTCGAGGAGATGTCGAGGGCCGATGTCGGCCTGGCGACAGCGGCGAGCTGCTCGGTGTGGGCCATGTCGCCGATCATGCCCCCTCGCGAGTACCGCCCCCTCATGGAGCTGTTCACCCCGAAGTTCCTCTCGACGAGCGTTGGTACGTGGGCTCTGCCGCCCTCACCGACGGCCGCAGCGGATCTGACGTCGAGAACCTGGACGGGACGCACGGTCGCCATATCGCGACGACTGCGAAGAGCAGCGGAGACGAGTGGGTGGTGAACGGTCACAAGCTGTGGCCCACCAATTCCGGAGGCCTGGCGGACGTCTTCAGCGTGTTCTGCACCACCGACCCGGAAGGTGGTGACGTGGCCTTTGCCATCATCTACGTTCCGTCCGACACCCCGGGGGTGACCCATGGCGGCCCTACCGGAAAGCGGGCATGTCGGGGCACTCGAACAGCGACGTGTGGTTCGATGACGTGAGGGTCCCGGTGGAGTACCGCGCCCACGGTCCACAAGAGGACGCCCTGGCCGCCAGGGCGTTCATCTGCTCGGGCAACGTGGGCACGGCCGCCCAGTGCATCGGCGTGATGCGTGGCGTGTACGAGTTGGTCCGGGACCGGTGCGACACACGGGTGGTGGGCGGCAAGGTGCCGAAGGAACACACCATCACGGCCGGCGTGCTCGCCGACATCGTGGTCTCGATCGAGACGAGCAGGGCCGAGACGTATCTCAAGGCCCGCATGCTCGACCAGCCCGAGGTCTAGGGAAGCCGGGACAACCCGGAGATGCTGGCGCGCACCCGGGTCACCAAGTTGTACGTGTCCGATCAGCTCACGTCCGTCGTGAAAAAGGGCGATGGACCTGATGGGCGCCTATGGCTACGGGCGAGAAGGCGACCTCGAGAAGTACTGGCGCGACTCCAAGATCTTGAGCTTGTGGATGGGCGGCCGGGCGCTGCCCCAACTCGACATCGCCCGGTGGTTCTTCGACGCACTGACGTACTGAAACCCGCCGATGGTGTGGCGGGCGGACCGACTCACGATTCGACGCGAACGCGCCGTACGCCGTGGAGGACCGTCGGTGTCACGATCACCGGCAGCGGTGAGCACCGCACCACACGCTCCCTGACGCCGCACCCGGCGAGCCGGCTGAACCCCCGAAGCCGCTGGGATCCGAGGACGATCGCGTCGCACCGCCACCGAGAGGACTCCTCCACGATCCGGTCAGCGACTCGTTCGCTCCGTGCGGAACAGACCCCGCCCTCGGCACCGACGCTTGCCAGGCGGAGACTGATCACCGCTTCGTGCACCAGGCATCGTGCATCGGCGAGGGTCTCCAGAGGAGGAACTCGTCGGGACCTGCACTGCTCGTGCACGTGGAACACTCGGACAGTCGATCGGTGCCTGGTTGCGAGCGCCGTGGTGAAGTCCACCGCGGCGTGCGCCGATTCACCTTGGTCGATAGCGAGCAACAAGCAATCCCACATGACTACACCTCCGCCATCTCTCGAATTCGAGGATATTGGCAGCGGGCGCAATAGTGCTGTGAGAATCGTTCTGTCGGGCTGTTCGGGTCGTGCGATCTCGAGGCCTCGATGCCGGCCGGCTGCTTGTAGGCCGGGTGCAGGAGGGGAGGCGGCTTGCCCGCTTCGGCACCCGCGCCCTGCGTGCTGGCGGCATGGTCGGGACTCTCGTCGGCAAAGAGGGGCACCGTGTCGTCGCTCGATCTGGCCAGGGCGTCTGCGGCCCGCACCGTGGCGAACCGGGTCTCGCTCAATGGGCTGGAAACGACGAACTTCGACGCCTCCACGTTCAATCCCTGTTGACCGCCTACCTGGTTGGGGACCAGACGGGGATGACGGTTGCCGAACGGTGTGCCCGCCGGCTTCGCCCCGGGAGATCTGCGCCTGCTGCCGGATCGGTCGTGGCGGACTCCGACGCCCGTCCGCGGCCCTCTCGCTTCTGCCTCTCCCTCAGCCCACAGGCCTCCTTGCCCGCTCGCGCCCATGTCGGGTCGCCCCCGACCGCTCCCGAGTCGCATCGCGTGGTCCCAAGCGGATCAGTAGGGATTGGAGTGGAGTCGATCGGGGATCGCCACCGAGCTCGAGCCGTGGCCAGCGACCAGTCGGCACTCCCAGGATCCCTCATCCAGCGTGGGCCTTGGGCTCACGTACGCCTTCTGCGTGATCCGGCGATTGTTGCTTCTGGCCTGTGGTGCATTCGGCCTCGGCCTCGGCTTTACCGCATGTGCTTCGACGCCGAACCAGGGCGCCGAGTCGACCGTCGCCGCCCCGGGCTGCCACGGGAGTTCGCCGGCCGTTCACCTGGCGCTGAGCAATCAGCAGCCGATTCCGATCGTGCACCTTCCTCGCGGAGGGTGCGTCGAGGTCACGGTCCCCAAGTCCCCGTTCGATGGAGTCCGCACCGAGGCTCCGAGGGTCACTCCTTCGGGAAGGCTCCAACTCGTCTCGGATGCGTTGAACCAGGACGGCACGAGGACGGCGTACTACTCGGCTCACGCGTCGGCAACTGCCACGATCTCCTCCACGGTGATGATCCAGTCGGACCTGGCGGTTCCGGAGTGGGTCGGGGTGGTGATCGTCACCTGAGGGTGTGATGGAGGACGATGCAAGACGATGCAGCCCTTGCCGGCCAGCAGAGGCCGGCGCGGACGACTGCGATGGCCCTGGTCATCCTCTCGGCTGGGCCGGCACACCGCGGGTGCCCACGTCCGCATGACTGCTGCCTATCCGCCTGCCGATGGCTTTGCCGATCTCCCAGAAGAGCAACAGAAGTGCCGCCGGCGCGATGGCGAGCAGCCACTGGTACGCATGCAGGTGAGTAGTGCCCAGCAGCTTTTGCAAGACTCCGAACTCAACCACGAGGAAGGCGAGGACGACTTCCCCGATCGACATGAGGTTGATCTCCTTGCAGTCGAAGGTCGACTGCCGGAACACCGAGTCGGTCAGGCTCCGGCTCTCGAAAGTGCACACGATGCGGAACCACGCGAAGGCCGAGAGGGCCAGAGATGTGCCAACCGCAACGCGGTGGTCAACTTGCGTTCCGAACTGGATCAGGCCCAGCACGCAGACAGCCATGAAAGCGCCCACGAGAAGGGCCATCGCCAGGATCCTGGCATTGAGGAGGGGCTGCTTGCGCGGTCGCGGAAGTCGGCTCATCAGTCCAGGAGTTTCGAGGTCGAACCCGAGGGCGATTCCGAGGGGCATGTCGATCAGGAAGTTGATCCAAAGGATCTGAATCGGTGTGAACGGCTCACCGGCGGCGATATTCAGCACGCTGGCGCCCAGAAAGATGAGGACGAACGCCACCAGCGTGATCAAGATGAAGCGGACGTACTTCATCAGGTTGTCGTAGAGCATTCGTCCCTGCTCCACGGCAAAGACGATCGTGGCGAAGTTGTCGTCGGAGAGGATCATGCGGCCGGCGTTCTTGGCCACCTCGGTGCCGGTGCCCATGGCGATCCCGATGTCAGCCGCTTTGATGGCGGGTGCGTCGTTGACCCCGTCACCCGTCATGGCGACGATGTCACCTTTGGCCTTGAGGGTCTCGACGAGCAAGGCCTTGTGCTCGGGGGCGACCCGACCGACGACACCGATGTCGTCAATGCGGGTGAGCCGGTCGGCCTCGGAGAGCGCGGCAAAGCCGGAGCCCAAGATGGCCTCGCCCGGGATACCGAGCTTCTTCGCTATCGCAGCAGCGGTAATGACGTCGTCACCGGTGACCATCCGGACGCGGATGTGCGCAGCCTGTGCGTTGGCGACCGCGGCCTTTGACTCTTCACGGGGCGGGTCGATCATTCCGACGAGGCTGGTCATCTCCAGGTCCTGCATCAGCGCCAGCAGATCGCCATCTGGGTCGAACGTAGCCGGGTCGAGATCGCGGAAGGCGGCAGCCATCACCCGCAGTCCTTCGCCCTCCATGCGCTCCACGTGGCCCTGGGTCTGTTGCTGCAGCTCGGCGTCCCACGGCACGTGGTCGCCGGCCGAGAGGGCTGTGGACACCCGTTTCATCACGGCCGGTGCGGCACCCTTGACGTAGCAGCGCACCACTTGGTTGCCGGATCCGTCGGTGGCCGTGTTGAACGTTGCCATCAGCTTGTTCGTGGGGTCGAATGGCAGCGTCGCCAATCGGGGAAGTCGCTCCCTAGTGGCTTCGACGTCGAGCTTGGCCTTCGCGCCGAGCACCAGCAGCGCGCCCTCTGTGGGGTCGCCCACCACCTTTCCGTCAACCAGCCGGGCGTCGCTCGCCACCACGAACGGCATGATGGCCTCATCGATCGTGGGCGATCGGCCGGCTGCATGGTGGACGCTTCCCTCCAGCCCGTAGCCCATTCCGGTGATCGTGTAGCGGTCAATTGCGTCGACCACCTCAACTGCGGTCATCTGGTTCATCGTGAGCGTGCCGGTCTTGTCCGAGTTGATGGCCGAGGTGGAGCCCAGCGTCTCCACGGAGGACAGGTCCTTGACGATGGCGTTGCGTTTGGCCAGTCCAACTGCGCCCAGCGAAAGAATCACCTCGACGACGGTGGGTAGTGCCTCGGGGATGGCCGCAATGGCCAGAGCCACGGCGGTGACGAACAGGGTCTTCGCCGCCACGCCACGTGAGGCGCCGAGGGCGAACATCACCATCATCGTCACCAGGGCAGCCAGGGCGATCCATTGTGTCATCCGGGTGAGTTGCCTGGAGAGCGGTGTCTCCTCCTTGGTCGTGGCCGTGAGCAGCCCCGAGATCCTGCCCACCTGGGTGTTGGTCCCTGTCCCCGTGACGATCATCTCACCACTGCCATGAGTGACCGGTGTGTTCATGAAGGCCATGTTCGACTGGTCGCCTGCGCCCAGGTCCCCCTTCTCGAGCGTTCCCGCGCCCTTTGCTGCGGGCGTGCTCTCCCCGGTGAGCGCCGACTCGTCGATCTGCAGCGAGTTGGCCGCGACAATTCGGCCATCGGCAGGCACCTGGTCACCTGCAGTCAGCAGCACGATGTCGCCGACCACCAGTTGGTCACCCGGTATCTCGGCCTCCTCACTGTCGCGCCGTACCCGGGCCGAGCTCTTCATCATCGACTTGAGCGCGTTCATCGCGCTCTCCGCCTTGCCTTCTTCGCGCATGCCCACCACGGCATTGACCACGGTGAGCACGAAGAGGAGGATCCCGGTGCTCCATTCCTTGATGACCAACGACACGGCGCCGGCGGCGACAAGGATGATCTGCATGAAGGTGCGGTACTCGTCGGTGAAACGCCGCCAGCCCGGCTTGGCTTTCTCCTCAGGAAGGGCGTTCGGTCCGTTTCGCGTGAGTAGTTCGCTCGCCCCCGCCCCCGTTAGCCCCACCGCCGGATCGACGCCGAGGGTCGAGGCGACCTCCTCGGCGGGCATCGCGAACCACTGCTCGGTGTTGCTCGTGGCTGAGCCGGGATCCTGCGTCGTCGAGGTCATCGCTATCGACCGTTGACTTGTTCGCTCGAATCGCTCGGTATCTTGGCTGTCTTGTCGTGATTCTGGTGTCTCAGGTGGTTCGTTCCGGCCTCTCCCTTCTCGGCTGCCGCCTCCAAGGAAACCTGAAAGGGGTCGGAGGCGGCGCCTTCGGGGGCCTCGGCGAGGAGCTCGGCCTTGGCCTCCAGCTCGCCACGCTGCTCCTCAGGCGTCACCTTCGGGAATTGGGGGTCGAGCTCGATCAGGGTGTGAGTCAGGACGGCACCCACACAGATCCGGGCGAACCACTTGTGGTCGGCCGGGATGACGTACCACGGAGCCCACTCGGTGCTGGTGTTGGACAGCACTTCGGAGAAGGCCCGCTGGTAGTCATCCCAGAACTTGCGCTCCTTTGTGTCGTTGGCCGAGAACTTCCAGTTGTGGTCGGGGAGGTCGAGTCTGCGAAGGAAGCGGATGCGCTGCTCTTCCTTCGAGAGGTTCAAGAAGATCTTGAGGACCTTGATGCCATTGTCGGTGAGGAACCGCTCCCAGTCGTTGATCTCGCGGAACCGGCGCTCCCACACGCCTTCGCCTTTCGCCTCCTTCGGGAGGCGCTGGCGCTCTAGTAGCTCAGGGTGCACCCGCACCACCAGGACCTCCTCGTAGTGCGATCGGTTGAAGATGCCGATCTCCCCGCGAGCCGGGAGGCGCCGCTCATAGCGCCACAGGAAGTCATGGCTCAGCTCCTCGGCCGACGGAACCTTGAAACTGCTCACGTGGACACCCTGGGGATTCACCCCGCTCATCACGTGGCGGATGGTCCCGTCCTTGCCGCCGGCGTCGAGCGCCTGGAGGCAGACGAGCAGGCCGTGCGAGTCCTGGGCGGCGAGCCGTTCTTGGTAGTCGGCGAGGAGCTCCACGCTCTGTTGGAGGATCGATTCACTGGACTTCTTGTTCAAGGAGTCGGCTTTGTAACCGGGATCGAAATCCCTGGCCAATGTCACCTGGGCGCCCGGCTTGACGCGCAAGGGCTTGATGAGCTCGGCAGCCCAGTCTGCTCTGGTCTCGGACATAATTCAGCCCTCCGATTGATTGGAGCCACGCGCCTCAGCATGTCTTGACGGGCGAACCGACCTCGAAAACTCGAGGGCCCAATGCTCGTGTGGAGCAGCTGACCGCCCCTGCTTCGGTTGACATCATCTGCCCGCACCCTTCCTGGTACTAGGGCCGAAAGTCACCCCCTGACGTTCAACTCAACACCTTGGATGTCATCTCGCGCAGATGCGATCGCCGGGGCAGGTCAAAGGCGCACCCAGGCCCATCCCTCGATCAGTACCGGCAGTGCGGTATCCGAATGGTGACGACAGCCCCGGCATCTACAACTCAGACCGTTGTCCACAGTCCGACTCCTGGGTACGAAGAGGTAAAGGACGAGCCGGTGGGTTGATCGAACTCGGCAGAGGAAAGTCCTCGAGCATCTTCGCAAAGGGAAGGTGGGGCATTGCATGGGGGGACGGAGTGCCATGTCGGCGCTTCGTTGCCATCCTGGTGGTCGGGCTCGACACTCGCGGTCAGTGCGTCAAGTCGTAATTGTGAGATCGGTCAGAATACGCGTGAATTGGACGGCTTCGACGGGCGAAAATTGTCCACGAATAGGGACATAGGACCCTGGTCTCGCGCTCGCCAGTACCTCATGATGATCTTGCGGTGGGACAATGTGCCGCGTCCCTGGTGGGCGTGGCCGAACGATGGAGGCGGACCGTGGAGCAGCGAGGCGAGGGTTGGGTGTTGTTCGCCGGGATCATCCTGGTGCTGGGGGGTGTCATGAGGGGATTCGACGCCATCTGGGCCTTTTCGTACCACGGCGTCCTGCCCTACAACTTGGAAGCTGCGATCTTCGGTCACAGTCTGCACACCTACGGATGGATCGACCTGATTGTCGCCGTCATCCTGATCGTCTGCGGCTTCGCCGTCGTATCCGGCTCTGGCCCTGCCCGATGGATCGGCATCTTTGCCGCCGCGATCGCAGGGATCAGTGCCATCTGGTGGATGCCCTTCTACCCGGTGTGGGCCCTCGTCTACATCATCATTGCCTTCCTCGTGATCTATGCGCTGGCGGTCTACGGGGGTGTGCGCGAGCCGTCCTGATCCTCGATCCCGAGGCAGTGGGCGGGAATTCCGGACGGAGGTCTCGCTCAACGGATCGCCGCAAACCGGATGGCGATCCGATGGCCTGTGGACCGAGGCCCAGCGGGGGTCTCGTGCGTGCTCGACCGCAGTAGCGGGCCATGGTGGCCTTCCTGGCATTGCTGGCCGCGTCTGCCTGCGATCTACCAGGCAGAACTCGGTGGAGGTTATGGGACTATGTTCGAACCCCTGCTGGCCCGCTGACCTGGGGTTATGCGGCACGGAGACTTAATGCGGGGCGCATTCGGGCACTTGATCGTCCACCCGAGAGGGTGGTTCGCGAAGTGATGGGACTATGTTCGAACCCCTGCTGGATTGGGGGCGCAGTCGAACACCACTCCTTCGCTTCGGACGGGTCTGCTCAGATCTGGCAGCACACTCTCACGGGCGCCATCGAGCTGACGCTTCTCATCTGGAGTGGCCCATTACCTGCTCAAGACTCCGTACTTGACGATCGAAATCCAGCAACATCAACGTGCGGTTGGTTCGACCAAATGAACTCGGCATGCGAATCACCCGGCTTGTCAGTTCCGGCGCGCAACGGTTCGAACGGGAGGTATCCGGCAACGCCGCTCTCGCAGGCAATCGTCTGTCCGGTCCGTGAACGAATCCAATTCGCCAGCCGCACGTAGTCGAGAGTCAGACTCCCGAACACGTAGCCGTCGCCGACACCGCCCTCATAGGGGGGATCGACGAACCACGTGGCCGCAACATCGGGTGCGTCGGCGTACTCCCCGGATCGGACGTGCCAGTGCTTGATCTTGCTGATGTCAGCGGCCAGATACGAGCGGCTCTGCTCCCAGGCCGCGACCATCGACGGTGTCACTACCGTGGTGCTGAGCGAATTGACCGTCCGAGTGGCGACACTGGCGATGGACAGGAACTCCGTTGAAGTCTCGCCGACACGCAATTCGGGAAGGGCAAGGATGGCCGCACGCGTTGCCTCGCCGATCAGCCACTCCCAGACGCCCACCAGTCGCGTGTCCCGGTCGAGCAGGAGGACGTCCTTCTGCCAACGGTCTCCGTGGAGGGAGTAGCCAGCCGAACCGGCGAACGGCTCGACGATCAGGTCGTACTGGGGTTCGGCGTAGTGATGAGCGAGTTGCCGCTTACTACCGTAGTAGGAGAACATTTCGTGAAGTCAGCTCAGCCGGCAAGTGTCTGGGCTGATCGATCGGCATCGAGCCTCACTGGGCCACCGACCAGGCTGGCGGCACACTCCAGAAAGCGGGCGTTGAGCGTCGATCTCCAGCGGGCACCCTCGATGATCTTGGCCGACGCATCACGTTCGACACCGAGTGGGGCGATAGCTCGTTCCAACCAGTGCTTCGCGTGGATCGGATCGGCCGTCGTGTGTTCGTCGTAGAAGGGAAGCGAGTCAAGCGGCGCAGAGACGCGCCGCAGTCCGGCTGACACTGTCCGGCATCGGGGTCCGGCCTGGAGTTCGGTCAGTCCCAGGGCTCCGAGCATCTCGAGCTGGAGTGCTCGATTGGTGGCCAACAGCGAACCGAGCGCCGAGCGTTCCAGCGCCTCGAGCGGTTGCTCGCGGCGTGATTGCGGGCGGAGGCCGAGTGCTGCCTTCAGCCTCCGGTGCAGCTCAGTGTGGACCTCGGTGGCAGTGCCTCGCCCCATTTCATCCCAGTAGTTACGTGCCAGTTCCAACTTTGTCTCACCGTTGAGGCCGACCTGACAGATGGCCACAAGATCGTCGAAGCCGCCGTCGGGACCGCCTTCGAGTTCGATGAACCGGACCAATTGCCTGAGCGAGCAACTGGTGGCCAGCCAGTCGTAGACGGCGGGTACACGGTCGACCTGGGCGATCATGCGCAGGGCACGTACGGGATCCGTCGGCAACGTCCACGTGCGTTCTGCGTCATAGGCGCACACGGATTCGAGGAAATTCCTCTCCAGTCGCCACTTGAGGTCGGCGATCGCCGGGTGGTGTTGCCATTGGACACTTCCAGCCAGGTCCTCAAGGGGAGCCAGATGGAGATCGTGGATGCGAAGCAGTGCGAGCACGCCGTCGCGTCGATCGACTGCCTCCGCACCGACCAGGGCCTCCAGCGCCTCAGGGCCGTCCATGAGTGCGGACCGCAGGCGGGTATCAAGGGTGGCAGATGTGTCCAGCTGTCTGCGCATCGGTTGGGAAACGGTGGCCCGTGCCACGTGTTGAGCCGTGGTCAGGACACCCGGGTGCACGTTCACTCCCCGCAGGGCAGCTGTGGCCCCGGACGCCGGAATCATGGATCCGGCGGTTGCTCGGATGGGCATCACCCCGCCGCGGGATAGGGTTCGCCGCGAACCAGCCTCGCGGCTCCGTACTGCTCGACGTCTCTGGTTACTTGACAGATTCGTGTACCTCGGTCGAACGACCTGCAGCATCGATGGTCTGCTTGTCGTACGCATGCCGACGGCCTCCCGCGGGACGACGGGACGTGGCATAGACGATCGTCGAGATCACCAGCCCGATGGCCCCGACGACCATGAGGATGACCCCCACGGTCGAGAATCGGAAGCCGTGCCCTTGGTAGGTCACTGCCCAATACATGATCGCACCCGCAGCAATTGCCACGGTGCTGAAACCCATACCGGTCAAACCCATATCTGGTGCCTCCCATCTAGTTGTCTGGTCCGTGACCTCGACATTCAGAGGCTTCGCCGGGTGCGTGGTTGGCACCCAAGCTGACGACGTCCTAAACACCACCCTACGCCCGACGGACGAAATAGATGATCGCAACGACTACCAGGACCACGACGAGTGTTCCAAGACCGATGTACATAGTTCCCAACTTTCTTGGGTTGCACGATGTGCAACCCACTGATTTCGACATCAGACGCTGAGCTCATGCTGACTAACCCAACGCGGTGTCTCCGCCGGTACCCGGTTGACCAACCCTCTTGATCAGTCCACGGGAACCGCTGGACAAACGACGAACCTCTACTACTTGTGCAGGATGCCCTTCACCTTGTCGATGCCCTCGTCAACCTTCTCCTCGACCTTGCCGACCTTCTCTTTGACCTCACCGGCCTGGCGGTCCGATTTCCCCTCTGACTTCAGGTCCTTGTTCCCGGTCAGGTCGCCAACGGCTTCCTTCGCCTTGCCCTTCATCTGATCTGTCTTCCCAGCCATGTCGTTTCGCCTTCTTCAATCTCGTGACGCGTGCCGGACCCCTAGCGGCCTGGCTACATGTCCACCGTGCCCCTCATTACCGTGCGCAGCCAGAGGACAAAGGCCTTGCCTCCGCCGAAGCGCCGAGGCATCATCGGATGCCCTCACGCCGCTGCGCAGGGCAGAAGGAGACTCCGTTGTGATTCGGGAAGAATTGTCCAGACTCTTCAAGACAGAGGAGCGACACCGGCGCCTGCTCGCGCGCTTGGTACTTGCGTTCGGCCTGTCCACTCTGGTCTATGCCGTCGGCGCAGTGCTCACATGGGTATTCGAGAGCGGCCAGAAAGGCGGGGATATCAAAGGATTCGGAGACGCAGCCTTCTTCGCCGCCGTGCAATTGCTGACCGTTTCGTCGCAGATCAAGAATCCGCTCACGGTTGCCGGAAGGATCGTCGATGTCGGCCTCGAGGTGTGGGCCATCTTTGTCGTCACCGTCGTCGCAGGAAGCTTCGCTACATTCTTTAGCTCGGGCGACTCGAGCTAGTCCCAGGGACAAGCCGGAGGCCATCGACTATCCCGTAGCGCCGAGCAGGTGGGGCACTCTCGGACTCGGAGTGTCGACAGCTGTGTGTCGGAGCGAGCAGCGCCACCTGCTGCTGAGATCCGCCGAGCGGGGGTCCGAACGTCGGCGTTGCCCTCGGATGGCAATTGCCAATGAAACACTGGTCCTGACCAGGGGAAACGTTCCCGAGAGAACGTTGTATTTCCTACAACATCCGTGGAGATGATGGGACTCGAACCCCTTCTGGCTCGCTGACCTTGGGAAATGCAGCGTGGAGGTCTGAGCTGTGGCGGGAATCGGTCTCCGAGGGCCTCGACGCAAGGTAAGTCGCGGAAGTGATGGGACTATGTTCGAACCCCCTTCGACAACTGCCCCGCTGCGGGGTCAGGGGACACCCTGATCCCGCCGTGCAGCTGCACCTGCAGTTCCCCGTCGAGCTCGGCGGGACGCGACCCTGGGACATCGCTGCCATCTCACACACGCGGGCTTCCTCAGAATCAGTGGAGCATTGACCGTGAGCTTCCGTCGTGCATCATCGGAGCCGTTCAGACGCACACCTTGTTGACAGGCAGCCATCTGGCTGCGTATCCTTAGGTATCCGAATGGTTGCGTATCCCTGGTCCGCTGTCAGATCGGCGAACATTCAAAGGAGAATCACATGCCAGACATCAGACATCGTGTGGCCATCTCAGCCCCGCTCGGAAGCGTGTACGGAGCAGTGGCTACGACGGAGGGGCTCTCCGAATGGTGGACCCGAGACGGCGTCCGAGGGGAGTCGAGCGAGGGGTCCAGACTCCAGTTCTTCTTCGGTCAGCCGGAACCAGCCGCCGTCATGGAAATCACCCGGCTGGATCCCGACGGGCATGTGAACTGGACCTGCGTAGAGGGTCATGATGAGTGGGTCGGGACCAAACTCACCTTCGACTTCACCCACAAAGACGACGTGACTGTGGTGCTGTTCACGCACGCCGACTGGCGAGAGCCGGACGAGTTCATGGCCCACTGCAGCGCGAGGTGGGCCTACTTCCTCCTGAGCCTCAAGAGCTACCTGGAGACCGGCAAGGGCACTCCCTTCCCCGAGGACCTGAGGTTCTGACAGCTGAGGTCGAGCCGATCATGGTCGATGTCTTCAAGGCGCTCGCGGACCCGAGCCGCCGTCACCTGCTGGATCGCCTGAACGCTCGCAACGGACAGAGCCTTCGTGAACTCTCCGAGGATTTGGACATGGCCCGTCAGTCCGTCAGCAAGCACCTGGCGATCCTTGAGGCGGCCAACCTCGTGACGACCATCCGACAGGGTCGGGAGAAGCTCCACTATCTCAACGCTGCACCAATCAACGAGATCGCTGAACGCTGGATCAATCGCTACGACCAAGAACGGGTCCGAGCCCTGTCGGACCTCAAACGAGCACTGGAGGAAACGCCCATGGAGAAACCGCAATTCGTCTACACGACGTACATCAGGACCACGCCCGAACGTCTGTGGCAGGCACTGACCGAACCGTCGTTCACCCGTCGCTGGTGGCACACCACCTTCGAAACGGACTGGGACGTGGGATCACCCATGACGTGGGACAACAACGGGATCATCATCGCCGATCCGGAGCAAGTCGTTCTCGAGTTCGACCCCTATCAGAGACTCGCTTACAGCTGGCACACCTTCACGCCGGAGTTGAACGAGCGCCTTCAGTTCGGAGATGAGTTGTTCGCCAAGCTCTCCAGTGAGCGTCGTTCGCGAGTCGCATTCGACATCGAACCGGTTGGGGAGATGGTCAAACTGACAGTCGTTCATGATGACTTCGAGCCTGGAAGCACTGCAGCGAACATGGTGAGGAACGGCTGGCCCGTGTTCCTGTCCAGCCTGAAGACGCTTCTCGAAACCGGCGTGCCGCTCGCTTCGACTCGGATCGACCGGGAGGCGAAGTGAATCTCATCCATCACGTCTTTGACGTCCAGGCACCTCCAGAGAAGGTGTTCACGTCGATCACGTCCGCCGACGGACTGTCCTCCTGGTGGACCACCAAGTTGCAAGCGGACAATGCAGAGCGTGGTTCGCTGTTCGTGTTCACGTTCCGTGGACCCTTCAATCCGCAACTCCGGATCACGGAGATCGAATCACCCTCCCTTGTGGCTTGGGAGGGTGTCAGCGGTCACGATGCCTGGGGCACAACCACGATCCGTTTCCAACTTGACCGCATTGACGGCGGGACCATGGTGAGCTTTTCGCACCAGATGGGACCGGATCTACCCGACGATGCTGTCGCATTAGCCAACTTCAACTGGGGTTACTACCTCGATAGCTTGCGCCTTCTGTGCGAAACGGGTCACGGCAAGCCGCATCCGTCCGGTGCTCCTGGCGCACGTGTCGGGCCTCCACGTTCGAGCGAATTGACGACCTCGATCCCGCTTCTCGAAAGCGAGGGATTGGGAGAAGTGCCGAGTGTCGTCGCAGCCTGGACGAAGTGGTCGCCCAAAAGATCAAGGTCTCGACCGTGAGCCGAGGGTTCGAACGTCGACACTTGCCTCAGTTGCGAATGCCAATGAAAAAGTGCCATCGACTAGGGAAAACGTTGTGATCCTCACAACGGGCGGAGGTAATGGGACTGTGTTCGAATCCCTGCCGGCGTCGACCAATCCCGCTGGTGATCCGAGGCGGATGCCTTTGCCGACATGTCGGGACCCATCGAGGTTGGAGTGGGCTCGCCGGCTATGGGTCGGCTGTCCGTTGGTCGAGGGGCCCACATGCTTGCTGTTCGCCAGCCCTGGCCGGCGAGCCTGTGGGGTCGGAGGGGCAGAGATCCGTCCGATCGACGGAGGTTGCGACACCCGGAGTTCATATCGTCCGGCGCCCCCCAGGTGACGTTGGGATCAAGAAGGTCCCGATAGCCGAGGAGATCGGCTGACTGGAGCGCAGCGCGAATCTGTCCGGCGATCTGCTCCGTCCCCGCTGGGTCAAATGCCATTGTGGATACCTCCATCAGCCCCTTCATGCGATTCTCACACCAGCAGGCGGGCTTAGGTACTTCACGCACCCTGCCGGATGGGCGAGGCAGAACCAGAAATGAGTGTTAGTCAGTGCGGCAGCCGCTCGGTGAGCGTGACGATGACCTCATCCCCTTCGGTCTTGCCGATCCTTTTCCCAATCTCAGCTCTGATCGGCAGCTTGTGCGTGCCGTCACCCATTGCCATGAACGCACTCTGGAACGGTACGCCCTCCACCGTTCCGCGCACCTTCACGAGGCCCTTGGTCCCGAAGTACTCAGCCGAACCGTCCATCACGACGTAGGTCCAGCCACCCTTGGCGGCGCTCTTCTGCATCGTGGCCCGAAACGTCTCAATCCATCTCTCAGATTCTCCACCTGAGGCGCTGATCTGTCGACACGTCACGTTCGATTGTGCTGAACTGGCACGTACCTGAGGAGGATGTCGGATGACTGTTCGTAGCAGTAGCCCTGTCGGTGCGCCATGTTGGACAGACCTCTGGACGTCCGACGTCGACGTGGCCCGATCGTTCTATACCGAGCTGTTCGGCTGGGAGGCCCTGGAGCCGAGCCCCGAGTTCGGGGGCTACTTCATGTTCGCTCGGGACGGCGTACCGGTAGCTGGAGGCATGGGTCCGATGGGCGACATGCCGGCCAGCAACCGCTGGCGGATCTACCTGTCGACGGCCAACATGACCGAGACGCTGGAGTCGGCGACCGGAGCGGGTGCCCAGATCACCGTGCCGGCCATGCCGGTCGCCGATCTCGGCATTCAGTCGATTCTCGTCGACCCGTCGGGGGCCGACCTCGGAGCATGGGAGCCCGGGACCTTTTCCGGCTTCACCGTCCTGAACGAGCACGGAGCGCCCAGCTGGTTCGAGCTCCTGACCCGTGACTACCCGGGTGCCGTCGAGTTCTATCGATCGGTGTTCCACTGGGACGTCAACGTCGTCGCCGACGTCGACGGCTTCAGATACTCGACGATGCTCGATCCCCATGGCGACGGCGAACTCGCCGGCATCGGTGACGCCACGTCGCTCCTGCAGGACGGGGAACCGGCGTACTGGTCGACCTACTGGGAGGTCGATGACGTCGACGCCGCAGTCCGAAGGGTCGGTGAGCTCGGTGGATCGGTCGTCGAGGCCGGGCAGGACACGCCCTACGGTCGACTGGCGACGGTGGAGGATCCGCTGGGAGCACGGTTCAAGTTCCGCACTTCGCCACGGTAGGGCGTCACCATTGTCGGGTGCCTTTCGCGTCCCGGATAAGACCGCAGCCGGGAGAAACGGTGCAACGACATGGCTGAGCTGGAACCGGGCACCGAGCTGACCGCCTTCAGCAGCCCGAACGCGGTACCGACCGAGTGGTCTCGTGCGCGTGCGACGTTGGCGAAAGCTGAGCTGTACTGGTTGTCGACCGTCCGACCGGACGGACGGCCGCACGTGACGCCTCTGTTGGGAGTCTGGCTCGAAGGAGCGCTGTACTTCTGCACCGGTCCGGACGAGCGCAAGGCGAAGAATCTTCGGGAGAACCATCACTGCGTCGTTACGACGGGCCACAATACCCTCGAGGGGTTGGACATCGTTATTGAAGGAACCGCCGAGCCAGTGAGCGACGACGCGGAACTGGTTCGCGTCGCCGACACCTACGAATCGAAGTACGGATCGCACTTCGCCGCACCGAGGGGAACGTGGGCTGGCCTCGGGGACGCCATCCGTCGATCAGAGGCCCTCGTCTACCGAGTCACCCCAGTGACGGGCTTCGGGTTCGGCAAGGGAGAGCTATTCAGTGAGACCCGGTGGCGCTTCTGATGATGCCGCACTTCCCACGTCGCCGAATGCGTGGGAGGCATGCTTTGCGGGCGAGCATGACGATGGAACAGCTCGAGATCAGAGCCATGATGGACAAAGCGAAAAGGGCGGATCGTGGGTCGGACTGAGCACGTCCGGGTCGAACTGAGCACGTTCGGGTCGGACGCCCGTCGACTCGGACGCCTGAAGGGTGGCAATGAGGCGGGCGAAGTGAGACGTTTCCCGTGAGCAAGCTGATCTACTCGGCGATCACGTCGGTCGACGGCTTCGTCGAAGACGACAGCGGCAATTTCGACTGGGGTGCTCCGGACGCGGAGGTGCACGGCTTCATCAACGACCTCGAGCGGCCGATCGGCATCTACCTCTACGGGCGCCGTATGTACGAGACGATGCTCTTTTGGGAGACGGCCCACAACGTTCCGGATCAGCCCCACGTCGTTCAGGACTTCTCTGAGATCTGGCAGGCAGCCGACAAGATCGTCTATTCGAAGTCCCTGGATGCGGTTTCCAGCGCCAGGACGCGTATTGAACGGGATCTCGACCCTGAGGCAATCCGTCAGTTGAAGGCGGTGGCCGCAGCCGACATCACGGTTGGCGGTGCCGAACTCGCCGGCCAAGCCATCAGCACCGGACTGGTCGACGAACTGCGCCTGTTCATCGTCCCAGTCCTCGTCGGGGGTGGGAAGCCGACTCTTCCTCACCACATCCGGCTCGACCTCCAACTGCTGGACGAACGGCGATTCAGGAGTGGCGTCACCTATCTCCGGTACAGCGTCTCAGCCCTGTAGATTGAGATGAGATCGCCAGTTCGACTGTCCTTCGAGGTAGGCCGGTAGAGGGGGGCGGCGCAGTCAGATGGCATCGAGCGAGATCATTGCCAGCGCTCGAGCTGAACAATCGGCGAGTGCGTGGGTCGGCACCGGCGGTACGCTGAGCTTCGTGAGCAGACGCTGTTGCGGAGAGTGGGCCAACTCAGGTCATCGGAGGTAGCGCAGTGGGGAAGATCACCCCGTTCTTGTGGTTCGACGACCAGGCCGAGGAGGCCGTCAAGTTCTATCTGTCGGTCTTTCCAAACTCCCGGATCCTTCAGATTGCACGGCACGGCGAGGGAGGTCCAGGGCAAGCCGGCACGGTGATGACCGTCCACTTCGAGCTCGACGGCAACGAGTTCGTCGCGCTGAACGGCGGTCCAGTGCACTACGGCTTCGATGAGTCGGTCTCGTTCGTGGTCGATTGCGCAACCGACGAGGAGGTTGACCACTACTGGGAAGCTCTCACCGATGGCGGGGAGGAGATCGCCTGCGGATGGCTGAAGGATCGCTACGGTCTCCGCTGGCAGATCGTGCCAACCGATCTTCCTTCGGTACTCGGTGACCCTGACCCGGAGCGGGCGAGCCGGGCCATGCAGGCCATGATGACCATGAAGAAGCTCGACATCCACGCGATGAAGGACGCTGCCGACGGGGTTACCCGCCAGGTCGATTGAGTACAACGGGACCCGCCTGCCCATGAGGAGTGGCAGAACGCACTGTGCCGAACCCGGCGACTGGTCCGCTCTGTCTCGCCGCACTGCCACTCGTTCTTCGTGGCGCCTTCGATTGCCACTGCCCCGGATCGACAGTGCATTGGCGGCCTGCACGATGAAAGGAAGCGAGACCAATGAAGACGATGACATGCAAGCAACTGGGTGGACCATGTGAACTTCAGCTCCATGGTGATACCGCTGATGAGGTGATCAAGGCGCAAGACAAGCATCTGAACGAGATGGTTTCGAACGGCGACGACACGCACGAGGATGCCTTGCGGGAGATGAAGGGGAGGTGGAAGCATCCCGTAGCAGGAATGGGATGGTATCGGAGCACCAAGCGTGCCTTTGGTGCTCTTCCCGAAGACTGATCATTCCCACGGGAAGATCACCCACTGGATTCCGTCAAAATGAAATTGTGTGCTTAATGATGTGCCCGTGTCGTTCCCATCTACTCGATCGGCCGCAGCCAGTTCGAGGACGAACTGGGGCTCGCGGCCAGCGTCACGGGCCTCTGATCGGAGAAGGGCCTTGCCCTTGATCGCCGGGTCGGTGGGACGCTGCGAATGATTGACCCCCTGTGGGAGGCACGTAGGGGAGCCTTCCTGTGCTGAGGAGAAGTCGGACCCATGATCTTTGGCGCTCACGTGATTCTGTACAGCGCGGATGCCGCGGCAGACCGAGTGTTCTTCCGGGATGTCCTCGGATACTCGTCGGTGGACGCTGGCCACGATTGGCTGATCTTCAGGCTTCCTCCAGCGGAGTTGGCCGTTCATCCTGCCGGTGACAATGGTGGACACGAGCTCTATCTGATGTGCGATGACCTCCGTGCCGAAATGGCCGCTCTCTTGGAGAAGGGCGTCCGATGCTCCGGCGTAGAGGAAGCTCGATGGGGATCGGTCACGACGATCCAACTTCCCGGTGGTGGGACCGTCGGCCTGTACCAGCCGAAGCATCCGACAGCACTTGCGCCAAGGACGTCCTGACTCGGCCTGGGATCCTCGGACGTCCTGGCCTCCGATGGGAGTCCCATACCGTCGGCTGGGTGGGTTTGTTGCCATTTGCCACCTGTCAACACGCCGTTGGCTGTAGAGGGAATTCAGGGTGCGGCCGTGTTGCCCGCAAGCGTCCAACCGACGAGCGCATTGGCATGACCGTGCCCCATTCCGTACTCGGACTTGAGGTAGCCGACGACCGCCATGTGCCTGTCAAGACCACTGTCGACGATGATCCTCTGCCACTCCGCGATGGAGCGACCGTACTTCGTCTCGATTGACGGGAAGTACGAGGCTGGCCCTTGTTTCGGCCAAGGCGCAGACTGTTCAGCCATGGTTGACATCTCTCCTTCTCGCGCTCGCGGACGGGCCAACTGCCGATGCATTCTCGCGCCGCCGGGTGACCCGGATCGCCAGAGGAGGGAGGCGCTTCGCCTCCCAGGGAACGGGCCATGGCCGGCCAGGCGGTGGACAGTGGGCAAGAATGGCGACACAGATGAGCTCGCTCCCTTCGCCCCATCGAACAGTCGTGGATACCAGAAACCTTGCGGACCTCTACGGGCTGCCTGTCCTCGACTGGGACACGATCGCCATCCGCCTTGCACGGGGGGTGACCCAGGCCCCCAGTACGGGCGGACCTGATCGGCATACCTGCTGGTTGGCGACGATTAACCGGGACGGAAGTCCGCACGTGACGGGCGTCGGCGCGCTCTGGGTCGATGATGCCTTCTGGTTCGAGACCGGGGAGCAGACTCGTAAGGGGAGGAATCTCGCCCGTGACCCACGTTGCACTCTCAGCGTTGCCACTCACGAGTTCGATCTCGTCGTGGAAGGCATCGCCGAGAAGATCAAGGATCGCGAGACCGTCGCCCGGATGGCGGAGAAGTGGTGCGATCAGGGTTGGCCGGCCCGAGTCGATGAGACCGGTCTGGCTCTGACCGCCGACTTCAGCGCCCCGTCCGCGGGTCCTCCGCCATGGGTGATCTATCGCCTCGTGCCCGATCGGGCAACAGCCCTACAGACCGTAGAGCCCGGAGGGGCAACGAAGTGGCGATTTCGGTCGAGCTGACCTTCGGCCCCAAGGATCCACCGGCGAGCGAAGGGTTGTGCGGTGACGTTGAGGCCGACCGCAGGACTGCCGACGTGGCTCGAGAGTCGCTCTCCCGGATCCTGCTCCGCTGCCGAGTCGGAGGCGGTCCCTAACCGTCGGCCGGATCATCGATGCTGTCCTAGCCGTCAGGAAACGCTTGGGCGATTCGCACGCTGACAGGGCGTTCAACGAGAGGTTTCGGCAGCGGCGAGTCGATCGGGAACTGGAGCGC